>ENA-OQVM01000113-OQVM01000113.1-marine-metagenome-genome-assembly--contig:-NODE-113-length-125828-cov-11.600170_pt1 | contig 125828 bp, 114 predicted proteins | sample MGYA00237776_ERZ505498 | MGnify/ENA primary metagenome ERZ505498 (study PRJEB26159, sample SAMN06265151) | marine metagenome | isolation source: Helgoland LTER site | place: Germany:Helgoland... | reverse complement strand
AGGCCGACGTCTATGCCGTTGCGCTTGCCAGCCAAAACGCGGCACTTTCTGCCTTGCGACCCGGTGTGACGGCCGAAAGTGTGCATGCGGCCTATGCAGACGTCATTCAGGGGGCGGGATATGAATACCCGTTTCGCTGTGGGCGGGCGACCGGCTTTAGCTATCTAGAGACGCCGCAGCTTGTGACGGGGGATACCACTATTCTGCAGCCCGGTATGGTGCTGGCGGTAGACGGCTCTGTCAGCACCAAAAGTTTTCGTGCGCAAATCGGCGATAGTGTTATTATTACGCAAGACGGGTTTGAGCTTTTAACCGATCACTCAAAGTGCCTGGAACAAATCATAATTTAACAAACGACGCCACACGCGGGCAATTGCAACAACTACGACTTTGTCGATGAGAGCTAGGCAAACGCATTGCCTGAGCTCTGACAGACCTTGTGATGCCTGCGCGCAACCTCTCTGAGAGCCCGCCCAAAGCGCAAGAACTGGCTTGCTCCCTACCCTTTAATAATCCAGCGCCCCCCGGTCACCCAGCAGGCAAAGCGCCGTTAACTTGAGAAAACAAAGTGTGGTTTTGGCAAACGGAAATTTCGCTCGATGCAGAAGTGACCCTGCTTTTCAGGACATCTTGACGGCTTGGGTAGACTGTATCAGAGTGATAGTCATACCGCTTGATGTGTGTATATTGGCCTCTAGCAGGCTATGTCTTATCTGTAATACTTAAGGTGGTGTGGTGGACACGAGAGCGCAGCCAAGTATCAACGACCTTTGTTATCTAAGTCACATCGGCCTTTTCTTGGTACAGGGAAAGGGCTTGTTACTTCAGGGGTCACCCCAGCCTTTCGAAAGTGATATCCTCTCGGGAATGCCGGCTGGACTTAAAGTGCAAAACAGCAGTATTTTAACCTTCTATCGCGATCCTGTCATTGGGGTTAGAAAGACTACAATCAAAATGACTGAAAATATTATGGATAAAATTTATGACCCAAAAATTGATTCACCTTGATTGCCCATTTGAAGACGGTGAGCAATGCAAATCCATTGGGGGACAATGGGACCCAAACGCGAAACGGTGGTACGTACGAGTCGGTATGGATCTGGGGAAATTTAAGAAATGGCTTCCTCCACCAGATTACCCAGGTCAAATGGCCAAAATTCTAACGCGTTTAGAAGGATCACCCTCTTTAAAAGTCTTGAGATCGAAAATTGAACATTTCGACAACTACCCTGCTGACCTGAAGGTACTGATGTTGAATTGTATCGAATTTTATGAGTTCGGCGACTGTCTTGGATATGTAACCCCGAACGATAGCAACAAAAGTGCTTCGACGCATATTGAAGACTTTTTTGTCGATGCTTCTATAGACCTCGAAGCGGCAATTGATAAGCTCCATCAAAAAATTATCGCTATTTTGAAGGCTAAAGTGTCAAAGTTATAATAGCGAAGAAAATATTCCCCAGTTTCTGGCGTGCGTATTTTAGCAGGTGTGCCTCCAGTGTCTTTACTGTAACAATCTCGTTAATGTCCTGTGCGCTGCGGCGCAGCTTCTTGACATAACGCTGCCCGCTACGTGTCATGAGAATGTCACTCAGTATCGGGATGAAAACGCCCGCGAGTTTGGATACAAAATCACCAAGTACTTGCACCCGTAAAACACCGAGCGCTTGCAAGTACACGACTTTATACTTGGCAAATACTTGTGCGCTGAGACATCTGCGCCCTCATCGCAACAGATGCGATACCAATGTTCTTTTCGCGAGTCTGACTGGTTTTGACAGAACCCGGTAACCTTGATCAGCAATATTGCGCATCGGCCCATCCGTAATATCAGCAGTCATGATAATGACAGGAATGGCCCGACACAGCATCAATTACGAATGTAGTTTCGATCTATTGCAACAAGCTTAGGGTATAATTTGACTGGATAAACACCAACCCTAGCTCAAGGTCCGGCACTAAATACAAGTTTTTGGGAAAATCAGGGCTCACACAAGGGTAGCCAGCACCAAAAATTCAAACACCTTATCCAACAACCCAGTGACGGCTACACTGGTAGCCGATGCGTAATTATTTTCATTGTGGCTATGGGCAGATTGGGTACAGTGACCGAGCCGAAAGCTGGCGGGTTAATCTGTGTAAAAAGATAGCCTGTATGACCCATCCGTTGTTTGCCGAAGGCCAATTACTTTATATCAAGCGACCATATCTAACGTCTCAAACTGTGCATAGTACCTTGCTTTTGCTTGTGCTGGTGGGGTGTATCCGATGGGGTCTATTAGACGGCGATTGTTGAACCAATCGACCCGTTTAAGCGTTTCCCACTCGACAGGTTCATGATTTTCCAAGGCCCAAGCCGGTGGATGCCTTCTGCCTTTTACAGTCCGTTTATCATTGCGGCCAAGGCATTATCGTAAGGGCCACCAACGCTGCCAACACAGGGTTCAATCCCGGTAAAGGCCAATCACTCTGTATGGCGAATAGATAAACATTGCCCACCGCGGCAGGATGATGAACAAGGCTACCTTTATGTGGCGGCTTTCGATCATGCAGTGCCTGCTCCAGCGCATGCAGGACAAAATCTGTTTTTGGCGAGTTGAAACATACCCACCCACGATCTTATCAGCGAAGGTATCGATGATAAAAGTGACATAAACAAAGCCCTGCGACCTTGAGAAGCAAGTGAAATCACTGACCCAGAGCATATTTGGCGCAGGCGCTCGGAACTTCCCGTTCACCTTGTCTTTTAGGCATGGCTGGCTCTTATCCGGTGCAGTCGTTTTCTTTGCCTTTCCGCGAATAATGCCTTGAACACCAAGTTTCTTCATCAGCCTATGTAATCCATCCCGGATGATTACATTAACATTCGTCGTTCTGCGCTTTTTCTGGCAAGATCAGCGGTGCGCTCGTGGGGCTTCGTCGTCAGGTGATGAAGAATTTCGGCAAAAAGCATGTTGTTCTCCTTGCGTTGAATATGGATCAGAAAGACAGCTTGCCAGCCATGAGGTCCGCCCGCTCTACGCGGATAAGCTCGGTTCCCTTGACGATGCCCCAGTTTCCCGCTGAGTTGGGACGGCGCCAGCGGGGTTCATTCATCTCGAGGAGCTGCCAGAGCGCTTCTTCATACCCGTCGACCTGGTGCTCGCCACCCTTGGGGCCGATGGTATAATTACCCTTGCGAGCAAGGTCGGGATGAAAAACGCTTGCATCGCTTGCGCGCGGCACGACGACAGCGTCCGCCATAGGCGCGCTTGTTTGTGGAACCTCAGTTGGAAGTTTTGAAATCTCTTTCTGGGGTGCTGTCTGTGGTGTCATTGGCTCTATAACTTCAAAACCTTCTTCGATAACAGGTGCCATGACCAGCGTATAGTTTGACCGGGATTCAGCCCTCAGGACAATCTCGGCTGACGCTCTGGCGTCTTCTTCAGCGTCGTGATGTTCGAAGGTCAAGCCCAGATGGCGCTTTAAGGACGCCAGCCCGTATCCTCCATTATTTTTCAATTCGGGCCAAGCATTTTTGGCAACGTCGATACTATCACGCCAATCCCAAGATGGCACTTCTAGGTCGTATTTTGCACAGGCCGCAGCAATTGCATTGCTATCAAACTTCGAATGCTGAAAAACAGTTGTTCCGGCTAAAGCCCGCGCCAAAATTGAAAAAATTTGCGGGAAGGTTGGCGCCTTTGAGACCGAGTTTGCATTGATGCCATGAATACTCGTGCAGAACCAATCTGAGGTCTGAGGATTGACATAGCGGCTCCAAGTTTTAATGGAATTGTCGGGCATTACGCAGGCAACTCCGATCTGGCAGATGCTTGACCGGTCTTTATTTGCAGTTTCCACGTCAAGGGCTATCAAGCGCATTGGTCCGGTAGGAAATTGCGCGGGTTCAATCGAAAGAGACACTTTGCTTTCAGCCGTATTGGTTCGCGCTTTCGGGCCACTTTTGTCTATCAGGTAACGGTCGCGTTGACGTTCTAGGACGGCACACTTAGCCGGGTCCAAACCCAATTTCGCAATCAGCGCATCTACGAGATTTTTAGGTTCTTCGTAAATGTCCATGCCGCACTCATTCCAGACTATTGCATGTTTTGGTGCAATTTTGAGTACGGTAGCCTCTAGATCGGTAATAGCGCAAGTATCAGGTAAGGGAACCCATACCGCACGGCAGTATTCATGGATGAATTCATTACGCACGTGCTTAGCAATATCACCATCCGCCTTTGTGTCTGGATCATTGCGCAATCTCCACATGCGCCCCGTGTTGTACATTCTCGAGAAATAATGGCTAGAGTCTTCAGAGCCGGTCCGATGGCGCTGATGAATGCGTGTGTACAGCGATTGTTTAGTTGAACTGGTGGATCCGATATAGCGAAGCGCACCGAAATGATCGATGAGACCATAAATGCCGCGAGCGTTTTTAGGAGCATCTGAAGTGAGTTGTGGCGCCATGCACAATAAGGTGTCGCAAATTTGCTCTGCTGAAAAATTTTCCAATATTCATCCCTTCGAGGTTTTAAGTAAATTTGATGTTAAAATTTGGTTATACACCACTCACTCCAAAACCCGAACGTTTTGATGTGAGATGATGCGGAATTTATCGGTTACTTGATCTCGAAAGCTGAGCCACTGTTTTGGAAGCACCTCTCGCATAAAGTTCAAGATTGCGTTGGCGAAGTGTTTTTGCGTTGGATAGTGCCGATTATGGGTGACGTGACTGTGCATGACGGCCCAGAGCCTCTCGATGGGATTGAGATGCGGGCAATAGGGCGGCAGTGGGATCAGATGAATGCGACAGTTTTTGCGCGACAGGAACGCTCTGACATCGGGGCCTTTGTGGTATGGGGCATTGTCCCAAATGACGTGAATGATACGTTTGTCAGGGTTTCTCGCCTCGATCTTGGCGAGAAGCTGAACGGAGCTAACCCCATCGACGGTGGTTGGTTCAACAAAGGGCGCGTCGAAGGTTTCCAGGTTCAGAGCGCCGTGAATGTTCACGCGCCCACGCCCAGATGTCGTTTGAATGGCTGGATTTGACCCTTTGCGAGCCCAACCATAGCTGGGTTTACTTTGATATTCCGGATGAACGGCATCCGAGAAGTAGACGGCCTCGTCGGCAGGCAAGTTATTCAGTAGGTTTTCATAAAATGCGATGAATGCGGCCTGCTTTTCGACGTCAGACACACGGGGCAGCGCCTTTGGTTTGCGATACTCGAACCCCAGACGGGCCAAAAGCTTGATGCAGCCAGAATGAGAATAGCCAATGTTAAATTCTGAGCTCATATAGGCTCTGATCTGCACCGTTGAACGGCAAAACCGTTCCTCAAGCCATGCGCTCAAATTCACCTCTTGAGCCGTCGTCATCCGTGACTGCCCGCCTTTCCACCCATCGTAGGCGACGGCTTCCCAGTCCTCAGCCAGATATTGCTTGTGCCAGCTGCGCACCGTGTCGTCGTCCAGAAACAGAACCTTTGCAATTTGGGAACATGACATCCCATCATCCAGCAGCAAAAGCGCATTCGCGCGTCGCGCAACCCCGTGATCCTCACGCTGGCGCTTCACGCAAGACAAGAGTTCAAGGCGATCTGCAGTAGTGAGAAAATTCGGACGGATCATACAAACAACTGAATCCCATTCGCTCAGTTCGTCAATACAAAAGTCGCGTGTTCAAAGACTCCAAGTATAATAGTTGTTTTTGAGCATAGAAGAAGTTTAGATTATAACCTATGGTAGAGGCTTTAGTGCAAGCACATATGCTGCAATTGCTTCTCTATCTTCTTGCGGTAGCTTTGATAGATTATTTATTACGTCAGCCATCTTACCACCAGCGGTGTCATATTCGGGAGTGAATCCTGAGGTAAAATATTCTATCAAATCCGCTTCGCTCCAATCAAGTACAGCGGGAGTAATATTTGGAACTAACCCGCTACCAGATAAATTTGGAGCTCCCGCCATCCACTGGCTTTTATCCAATGCTCCTGCAGCGTTACGGGGTGTATGGCATTCGGCACAATGACTAAGGCCCTCGACTAGATAAGTTCCACGATCAATGTTTGGATTTTTGGTGGCTTTTTTTACAAATTTATTGTCTGTAAATGCCAATTTCCAAAAACCCAAGCCGCGCCTAATATTAAAAGGAAATATCAAATCATGTGACACACTGGAAGTTCCGCTGGCTGGCAGTGTTTGAATGTACTCAAATAAGTCAGCAACATCATTTTCTGTCATGTGCTGGTAGGCTAAATACGGGAATGCTGGATAATAGTGTTGTCCGTCAGGAGACACGCCAAGCATTACTGCATTGGCAAAAGCGTCTAAGTCCCAAGCTCCAATACCCTGTGTAGGATGTGGTGAAATATTAGGTGCATAAAAGGTACCGAATTGGCTTGGAAAAGCTATACCACCAGCCAACTCCGGCATTTCGGAGAATTCTGCATCTGGCGCGATGTGACAAGTGGCGCATCCAGCCGCATGAAAAACTAGCGCCCCTGCTTCAGTGCTAGGAGCGTAGTTTGAGGCAAAACTAATAGTAAGCGCGGCGGGACGAGTGAAATAAAAAGCGGCGAAAACACAAACAGTCAATGCAATGGTGATAAAACCCTTAGCGCCCATCAGATAACCTCAATTTTTTGGACCGCGGTAGCTTTCGTGGCAAGATTGGCAACTTTTCCCAATGCTGCTCATAGCTGTGCGCAAAGTGTCTACATTCTTACCAGCTGCAATTATCATAGCGTTACTAGCTGCTTCAAAAGCTAATGCTGTTTTCTCAAATCCTATGGAATCACTCCAAATTTCAGATTTAGCCCGAGACTTGGCAATAGCGCCTTGTTCAGAGCCGATTAACCAAAGAGTGATACGTTTCATGGAAGCGACAGTAGCTAAGTTTTCAGCCGCCGCGGTTGCAAGGTCGGCGTTATAAGCAGTACTTCCTTTTGCCATCTCACTCAGCAAGCCTGTATGATACGCTATCATTTGCATTTGGGAATGTCTTGCAGCAGTAGCTTTCTTAAGTTCTGAGTTAGAATAGTTATCTGCACCAGCTAATGTTGTCATTATAATTAGGATACAAGCGGAAAGGCTTAGACTGAATTTACTCTGCATATTTTTCTCCACTATTATTTTGAGTTTTATAGCTTTTTTATAAAACCCGATTATATCCGAATTTAATAAAATGGTAATCCAATTTTTATTTCTTTTAGGTAAAGCGAACTTTTCCGATAAACGGTAAATTGCGATTGCGTTGTGCAAAATCAATGCCATAGCCCACAACAAATTCGTCAGATATTTCAAAGCCTGTCCAGTCTGCTTTGCAATCTACCTCGCGTCTGCTGGGTTTGTCGAGTAGGGCAATAGTGCGCAATTTAGATGGTTTGCGTCCTTTTAGAAGCCTAGTGACGTGGTGCATGGTGTGCCCGGTGTCCACAATGTCCTCTACAACTAAGACATCGCGCCCTTCAATAGCACCTCTTAAATCCTTAAGTATTCTGACTTCTCTACTACTTTCCATGTCGTCTCCATAGGATGAGGCTTCTAAAAAGTCGACTTCAATTGGTAAGTCTAACTCGCGCACTAAATCTGCAATAAATACAAAACTTCCTCTTAATAAGCCCACAACGATAAGTTTATCAGTACCCGAAAATTCCTTCTGAATATCAAGGCAGAGATCTTCAATACGTGCTGCAATAGTCTTTGCGGAAATCATTTGATCTATTACATATTGCTGCTTAGACATTTTCTTCCCCTTGATTCCACGGTGTTTAAGCGACACATGCTACTATATTGAACCAGAGGTCTAGTTTAACGCAATGCCTACTCACTCCGAAACCCGTTTCCTGCCATATTCGGCAGAGCAAATGTATGATTTAGTAGCAGATGTAGCATCTTACCCTGAGTTTCTCCCGTGGTGCTCTGCTGCCCGCGTTCGTCAAATCACGCCACTAGCTGACCACGAAGTGATGTCGGCAGATCTAGTTATTAGCTTTAAAGTTTTTCGGGAACGTTTTTCCAGCCGTGTAGTCCTTTGGGCAGGTAGTCGTATGATTGATACAGAATACTTAGATGGCCCATTTAGGTATATGAAGTCTAATTGGGCTTTTAAAAACGTTGACGGCGGCTGCGAGGTATTTTTCTTTGTGGATTTTGAGTTCCGTAATGCTATTTTACAGGGGATCATAGGAATTGTATTTAACGAGGCCATGCAGCGTATTGTCCGTGCTTTTGAAAGAAGGGCTGCTTCTCTATACGCCTAACGTAAGGTGATTTTAATTTCCGATATTGAGTGTCATGGTATTAAAAAACCTGATTAAAAAATATGTGTGCGTGTATACTTACTTGGCTGCAGTACTTTTAAAACAAGCAAATATATCACCTTTATAAATTAAAAAACGAATGGTCCGAAAGTAAATAAACTTAAGGCCCATTTGACTTGAGTTTATTTAAAAATTTTCTCACGATATTAGCTGGTAATATCATAAGCTCGTTCCCCATGTATGGCCAGATCAAGTCCGTTAACTTCTGTATCTTCATCTACACGCATCGGTGTAACAGCCCGTATTATAAAAACTAAAATTACTGTTACCACCATTGTGTAAATGCCCACAATTGCAAGGGATCCGAGTTGTGCAATCCAACTTCCTGCCCCAAATACTGCTATCATGATTATTCCGAATATACCTCCAACTCCGTGGACAGCAAATACATCCAAAGTGTCATCAATTTGAAGTACATTGCGCATTATAGTAACGGCTTCTTGACATAAAACACCAGCAATTGCTCCTATTACCAAGGCCTCAATTGGACCGACAAAACCACTTGCTGGAGTGATAGAGGCCAGCCCCGCTATTGTTCCAGTGACCATGCCTACTAAAGACGCTTTTCCAAACTTAATTTTTTCCCAAAGAGCCCAGGTAAGCGATGCCATAGCTGCAGAGATATGAGTAACTGTCAAAGCCATGGCGGCACCTCCATCTGCGGCGAGTTGAGAGCCACCGTTGAAACCAAACCAGCCTACCCAGAGCAAAGCTGCTCCCATCATCACCATGCCAGGACTATGCGGCGGTGTTGTATGGTTTTTGCGAGGACCCAGAAATACTGCAAGAACAAGCGCTGCTATGCCTGCTGTTTCGTGCACAACAATGCCACCAGCAAAGTCTCTAACACCAATATTTCCAAAAATCCCACCATCAGCAAGGAAACCGCCTCCCCAGATCCAGTGAACTACCGGCGCGTAGCATAAAAGCATCCACAAGCTCGAAAAAAGTAGGACGAAAGCAAACCCTATTCGTTCGACATATGCACCAACGATTAGTGCTGGCGTGATAATTGCAAAAGTCATTTGAAATGCAAAAAATAATATTTCTGGTATGGTTCCACTGAGGGAGTCAATTGTAACTCCACTTAAGGCAAACTTGCTAAGTCCTCCCCAAAATCCGCTGTCTCCGCTACCAAATGCAATAGAGTAACCTGCGGTGAACCAAAGAATGCTCATCAAACAGGCGATTGCATAACAGTGCATAAATACGCTTAAAACGTTACGTGCTCGTACAAGCCCTCCGTAAAAAAGCGCTAAGCCTGGCAGTGTCATCATAAGTACAAGCGTAGTTGCCACAATGACCCATGCTGTGTCTGCTCCGTCCATATTTATCTCCTGTTTCATTTATGAAAGACTTGGCTGAGCTGCATTGTGGAAAAAAGAAGCAAATTGTTTAACGGTGCTCTATTCTGATGCAAAATGTAAACTGACTAATATTTAATCGCTTGAAATAGTTTTGTGCCTATAATTTAACCAAAATAGAAAGTCTTGTTATTGGACTTCTGTCAAGAACTTGTAAATCATGGACAACGCGTAGTTTCTCGCTTCAAGCCTAACTTGTTCGCGTCCGATAGAGCCAAAATTGATTAGCTTTGTTTTGACATGCTGAGCATTTGCTAAGCCAAAGCAAACAAGACCTTCTGGTTTGAATTGAGATCCACCTGGCCCAGCGATTCCAGTGACTGAAACAGTCAAATGCACGGGTGCTTGAGTTAAAGCTCCAATTGCCATTTCCGCTGCAACTTGTTCGCTGACTGCTCCGTGAGAAGCTAATGTGGTCGACAGTACCCCAAGCATTTCAGTCTTGGCATCATCAGAATAGGTTACGTAGCCGCGGTCTATGACGTTAGATGACCCGGGTATATCGGTAAGGGCTGTTGCGACCATCCCAGCCGTACAACTTTCTGCGGTAGCAATCATGATGCCTTTTTTTTTGGCTATCTTTATTATTTCTGTGGCAATTCTCATAGAATTGTTCCATGCGCGAGCATTGCCAAAGCCGATATGCCAATTGCTGCAAATAAACCTGCGATCACGTCATCAAGCACCACGCCAAGGGCATCACCCCGCTGATCTGCTTTACCGATCAGCCAAGGCTTCCAAATGTCAAAAAGTCTAAAAAGTCCAAATGCAGCTAACCAGCCTGGCCACATTTCTAGAATATCTAACCCGCGCGCAGATGCTGTAAAACTAATTGGGATGATTGCTATCCACTGTCCGACCACTTCATCAGCTACTATTTCACTCGGGTCATGATCTTCTTGATTTTTAATCATTTGAGACGTTGCCCACCAAGCAGCAGTAAAATAAATGAGTATACTAAAAAAAAGTAATCCAAAACCGCCAACTGAATGAAGTAACCAAGCCAGAAATAGTGCAACAACTGAGCCCCAAGTCCCGGGAGCTGGTTTAAGATAGCCCACTCCGCAGACTGTACCTATTAAACGCGCAATCATATTTTCACTAGCGCTGCTGTTGCTATACAAGCAATTCCTTCGCCACGTCCTGTAAAGCCAAGCTTTTCCGATGTGGTAGCCTTTACTGAAACGCGTTTTTCGTCAATTTGTAAGATATCTGCCAGCGATGAACTCATTGCTGCTGAGTAGGGCCCTATCTTAGGAAATTCACAAATAATTGTGCAATCTAAATTCGAAATTATAAATCCCATACTAGTAACTAAACTATATGAATGGCTTAAGAATATATTACTTTTGGCATCTTTCCACTGAGGATCAGACGGTGGAAAATGTTGACCAATATCGCCTAAAGCTAAAGCACCATAAATTGCATCTGTTGCTGCATGCATAGCGACATCTGCGTCTGAGTGTCCAATGAGCCCCTTAGAATGCGGCACGTTAACTCCACAAAGAATAACATGATCCCCTTCGCCAAATGAGTGTACATCAAAACCGTTACCTAGCCTAACGTCCATTACGTCCTCGCATGATAAGTTGTGCCCGCTCGAAATCCGCAGGGTGGGTTATTTTTAAATTTTCTTCATCGCCCGCTACAGTAGTCACATTCAGCCCATAGGCTTGCGCTACTGTAACGTCGTCTGGTGCTTCACCCTGATGAGCAGAGTGTGCCTCGATTATGGCTTTACGATTAAAACCTTGGGGCGTTTGTGCACGAACAAGTCCAGAACGATTTTTTGTTCCTGTAACTTGGCCATTGACAACAGTCCATATTGCATCGGTGACGGGTAGAGCAGGGGCTGCTCCTTGAGAATTTTTTAATGCTGACAAAACATCCGAGATAGTTTGAAGTTTAACTAAGGGACGCGCGACATCATGGATAAGTACAAATTGGTTTTGCTCTGTTACGGCCAATCCATTACGTACAGAGGCTGCCCTATTTATGCCGCCAAACACTACTTTAATATTGCCTTCTTTGTTAAAATTTTTAAAGTGGGCCATGTCATTGTGGTTTAAAACGACTATAATTTCTGTTATGGCAGGATGTTTTTGGAATACATCAATAGTATGTGAAAAAATAGTTTTACCAAGTAGCAGTTGCCACTGTTTTGGCACGTTGCCACCCGCCCGGACCCCTCGTCCCGCAGCCACAATTATAGCAGAGGCTGTCATTTTCTTTTAACGCACTTCATTTCGTCTTTGTAAGGTCTTGGTAATTCACTGTCCATGCTGTTCTAAATGCCTATTTTTTAAGCAGCAGCTAATTTTGTGTGCAATATTGTGGTTTCATGAATTGAGTATAGTCGCAATATTGTGTTGAGTGACCATGTCACAGGGTTCAAATTAAATATAATGAAAACAGTAGAACTAAAAATGGATATTCCGGTGATGCTCGCGCCGATGGCAGGAATTACGGATCTCCCGTTTCGTGAGTTGGTCACAACTTTTGGCGCTGGCATGGTAGTTTCAGAAATGGTTGCCAGCCACGATATGTTAAATCATCGCCAAGGTAGTTGGGAAAAAACACAACTTGGTCTTGGGAAGACTGGAACAGCGGTGCAGTTAGCAGGGCGAGAAACTGCTCCGATGGCTGAAGCTGCAAGAATAATTGCTGGCCAGGGCGCATCGGTAATTGACATTAATATGGGATGCCCAGCCAAAAAGGTGACGCAAGGGTATTCAGGTTCGGCACTCATGCGCGATCCGGATCACGCACTGTCATTGATTGATGCGGTAGTTAGTTCTGTGGATATTCCAGTTACACTGAAAATGCGTTTGGGCTGGGACGAAAGACATATGAATGCTTCTGAGATTGCGGTTCGTGCAGAGGCAGCAGGTATTCACCAGCTTGTAATCCACGGCCGCACCCGTTGTCAGTTTTATAATGGACGGGCTAATTGGGCTGCAATTAAAAAGGTGAAAGAGGCCGTGAAAATCCCTGTGATAGCCAATGGGGATATCGTAGATGCCAAGACAGCGTGTGAGGCTTTATCGTTATCTGGTGCAGATGGTGTTATGATCGGTCGTGGCGCACAAGGGCGTCCTTGGATGTTGGCGGAAGTGGCCCACTCAATTTACGGTACTCCTGCGCCGACAGTTCCAACGGGTGATGCTTTCGTCGATATGGTTATTGCATATTATGAAGAAATATTACGCTTTTACGGAGCTACAACTGGTCTTCGCGTTTCTCGAAAACATTTAGGTTGGTTTATGGATACAGTAAAAACATCTACTGAAATGAGGCGTGCGGTTTTGACCGCAAAGGCACCGTCAGAAACTATTGATTTATTGCGTAGAGCCCTGCAACCGATGGATGAAAAGTTAGCAGCATGAAGGTGGATGGTGATCTTTGGGCTTCCATACCGGTTCCTGCTATTGTGATTGGGCCCACAGATGAGATTATTGATATTAATTCAGCGGCAGAGGGTTTTTTTAATTCATCTAGCAAGGCGATGAGTGGTTCTCCTATTTGGGATCAGTTAACTGTTGACGCGCCGTTAGAAGAAAGCCTGTTAAGAGCTCGAAAAAACAATACCCCCCTTTTTGTAAATGATGTAGATGTGGGAAATGGTCAACGCGCACCTCTACAATGTGCGCTACAAATAGCTCCTCTTTTAGGGGCTCCAGATCACATGATTTTAATGATTTCACCGCGTGAACTTGCTGGACGTATGACCCAAAATCATTCTGTTAAATCTGCTGCTAAGTCTGCAATAGGAATGGCCGAAATGTTGGCTCATGAAATCAAAAACCCGCTCGCTGGAATCACAGGCGCAGCTCAACTTATAAGTATGAATTTAGACACTGAAAATTTGGAATTAACTGACCTAATTGTAGGTGAATGCCGAAGAATTGTTAAACTTTTAGAGCAGGTTGAACAATTTGGGAATCTGTCACCACCTATTCTTAAACCTGTTAATGTTCATGATGTTTTAGATAGAGCTAGGCGATCCGCGTTACTTGGCTTTGGTGCGCAAATGCAAATTATTGAAGATTATGACCCATCTCTTCCACTGGCGTTTGGTGATCCGGACCAGCTACTTCAAGTTGTCCTTAACCTTCTGAAAAATGCATCTGAAGCTGCTGGTAAGAATGGTGGTACAGTAAGAATGCGTAGCTTTTTCGAGCATTCCTTCCGTCTACGCCGAGCAGATGGGTCCGGGCAGTCGCTTCCCTTACAAATTGAAATTATTGATGACGGGCCTGGATTGCCTGAAAGTATTGCGGGCGATATTTTTGACCCGTTCGTCTCGGGCAAGGAAAACGGCACTGGTCTCGGTTTGGCACTAGTATCTAAAATTATATCTGACTTAGGTGGTTGGATTTCAGTCACCTCCGTACCGGGCGAAACAATTTTTCGCCTTTCACTGCCGCGTTCTTTACAGATGAAAACTACTGCTAAAATTGAAGAGGGCTGATAAATGGATGGGACTGTTTTAGTTGCTGATGATGATCGTACAATTCGTACTGTATTAACGCAAGCGTTGACCCGTGCTGGATGCAAAGTTCATGCAACATCAAGCCTCACCACTTTGATGCGTTGGGTTAGCGAAGGTAAAGGTGACTTGGTAATAAGTGACGTGGTGATGCCGGATGGCAACGGATTAGAAATGTTGCCAAAAATAGCAAAGGATCGACCGGGTCTGCCTGTTATCGTTATTTCCGCACAGAATACCATTATGACTGCCATCCAAGCGGCAGAAGCTGAGGCGTATGACTACCTGCCAAAACCTTTTGACCTCCCTGATCTAATGAAGCGTACAGCTAAGGCATTGGAGCTTCAGGCACACAGGTCTTATCGTAGCGCGGATGATGACCGTCCTGATGATTTACCGATGATAGGTCGTACTGCAATAATGCAATCTCTTTATCGCGTAGTGGCTCGTGTTATGCACACTGATCTTCCGATCCTAATTTGGGGGGAAAGTGGAACAGGAAAATCGTTGATTGCCCGTGCTATTCACGATTTCTCAGACCGGCGGACTTTGCCTTTTATGACGGTTTCTGCATCAGATTTACAAGATTTGGAGGGTCCTGCACGTATTTTGGCTAGGGTCAAAGGTGGTACTCTTTTAATTGATGAAATTAGTGATATTTCAGATGAACAACAGGCACGCATTGTGCGCATGATGGATACTCCTGGTGAATATACCCCTCGGTTTTTAGCCGCTAGTCAAAGCGATTTAACCTCAGCAATGGAGGCGGGGGCTGTTAGAAAAGATTTGTATTATCGTTTGTCTGGGACAACTCTTGATGTCCCATCATTGCGCGAAAGGGTTGATGATATACCACTTTTAGTGGAACATTTTTTATTACGTGAAGAGAAATTAGGCCAAGCTCCACGCGTTTTATCTCTTGAAGCGGCCGAAATCTTTAGAAATTATAGCTGGCCAGGAAACGTTCGCCAGTTAGAAAACGCGGTTCGCAGTCTTGGGTTAATTAGCCGCGCGGTCGAAATTACCGCTGGTGAGGTCCGGCAGGTTTTAGGAAATCAACCAGAAATAAAGTCGATGCGAAGGGCGGGGGATACCGAAAAATTGGGGGCTTCTGTTGCGCAACATCTCCGCCGATATTTTGATTTGCATGGCAATATATTGCCTCCTGAGGGTCTTTATGGCCGTATTTTGAGAGAAATAGAGGCTCCTCTTCTGGAAATTGCGTTGGATGCAACTGGAGGAAATCAGGCTAAATGTTCGAATTTACTTGGAATTAATAGAAACACGCTGCGGAAAAAAATCTCAGATCTCGATATACAGGTGACACGGCGTCGTAAATTGATGTAATACTGCCACACAACTCGTGGCCGATAGGGCGCATTGCGCTAATGACCACTGGATATAGCGGTAATGGTGCTTAAGCACCGCATCATCGAGGGCATGCTACGTGGCATTAAAAACACGCACGACTTGGTCAAAGAAGTTGGATCGTTTGCGCCGTACAAAGCGGGTACGCACCGGACTAGCATTTTCCTTAGTCTTGCTTGGTCCGATTCTAGCGCTGACGACTTTCCTTGTTCTTGGACCATTGGATCAAGGTGCCAGTGCTCCAGCATTAAGGCTGATTTTACTTGCAGATTTTGTTTATGTATTAATTGTTGCTGCACTGGTATTATCTCAAATTGGACGGCTTGTTGCCGCACGTCGGGCTAAATCAGCGGGATCTCAGTTGCATCTTCGTTTGACGGGAGCTTTTGCTCTGTTAGCACTGATACCAACAGTAACTGTAGCTATATTTGCTGGCTTGACGTTGAATATTGGTCTTGAAGGCTGGTTTTCTGAAAGAGTAAGTAGCGTGGTCGGCTCCTCTCTTGCTGCTGCTGAGGCATATGAAACGGAACAACGCGGCGATCTGGCAACAGATGGACTAGCCTTAGCACGCTATATCGACACCGTTCGCAACGCACAACCTGTTGGGGATCGTGAAGTGCTGACGGACGGACAGTTACAAGTTCAACGTGGTCTTCGAGAGGCATATTTGGTTGATGGAACAGGTGAACTGAGGGCCCGTGGTGACCGTTCTTACTTATTTGATTTTGAACAACCTTTACCAAAAGAAATTTTGGATGCTAAAGCTGAAGGATTTTTGATTATAGAAGATTGGGCTAACAACGAGTTTCGCGCTCTGGTCCCGCTTTCGAGTTTTGTTGATAGATATCTATATATAAGTCGCGATGTTGACGGTGAAATCTTATCTTTATTGGATGAAACTCAAGAGACTGTCCGCCTATATCAGCAACTGGAAAGTGAAAGAGGACGCGTTGTTTTTGAATTTGGGCTCATCTATCTTGGGTTTGCTTTAATTCTTATTTTAGCTGCTATTTGGATGGGATTTTGGTTTGCTGAACGGCTGTCTGGTCCTATTGGAAGATTAACCGGAGCTGCCCAACGAGTTGGAACAGGTGACTTGGATGTACAAGTCTTAGAAGAAGATGGCGACGATGAAATCGCAATGCTAGGCAGATATTTTAATCAAATGATCAAGCAGCTCAAAAGACAACGTAAATCTCTCGTTGACAATAATAATCAAATTGAACGGAGAAGAAGGCTTTTTGATTCTGTACTTGGGTCAGTTACTTCTGGTGTTGTTGGTTTAGATGCTAGTGGTATCATTACTTTTGTAAATAGATCAGGGGTAAGATTGCTTGATTGGGATGAAGGTAAGGATGCAGTCCCAATGGCTGTAGCTGTTCCAGAGTTTGAAGAATTATTTTTAATGCTTAAAGCAAGTCGAATGGAAGTAGTACAAGATGAAGTCAAAGTTATTCGAAATGGTAGCTTAGAAAATTTACTTGTGCGGATGTCGACGCGTCGTGGTGAAGATGAAACATTGGAAGGCTATGTGATCGCTTTCGATGATGTTACTGATCTTGTTAGTGCCCAGAGGATGGCTGCATGGGGTGATGTTGCGCGGCGTATTGCGCATGAAATAAAAAACCCTTTAACGCCAATCCAACTAAGTGCAGAGCGCATAAAACGGAAATTTGGTCCTAGGCTTGGCAAGAATAGTGAAAGTCTTGAACAAATGACGGACGTAATTATCCGCCAGACGGGTGATCTGCGGCGCATCGTTGATGAGTTTTCAAAATTTGCGCGCATGCCAGAACCAGAATGCAAAACTCATGATTTGGCTGCTTTAGTGCGTGACAGCGTTTTGTTACAGCGACTAGGCCAACCCACTATCAAGATTTTAGATGACTTGCCGGTCGAGCCAGTTTTGACTGAGATAGACGCTACAATGATTTCGCAGGCGCTTACGAATTTGATGAAAAATGCGGGTGAAGCTGTTGAAACTCTTCGAAATGATAATATCCCACCCAACCACGTAGCTCTTATTACAGTTAAAATGCAGACTAGTCCTGTTGATATAGTTATCACTATTTCAGACAGCGGTATTGGTTTACCGGAGGATCGGACCCGACTGTTTGAACCCTACGTTACAACACGGACTGAAGGAACGGGTCTAGGTTTGCCGATAGTTAAGAAAATTATTGAAGAGCATGGGGGGACTTTGAGCCTCGATGATGCTGCCCCATTTGAGGGTTGTGCCCATTTTGGTGCCAAGGCCGTGATAACGCTGCCTATTGCGCACAGCTTAATTGAGCAGGAGTAAGTAAAGTGAGTGATATTCTTATTGTTGATGACGAGCTCGATATTCGAGAATTAATATCTGATATTCTTGAAGATGAAGGTTATGCGACACGCCTTGCCGGCAACTCTGACGATGCGATGACAGCGGTAAATACCGAACCTCCCGCACTTATGATACTTGATATTTGGCTTAAAGACAGCCGTATGGATGGCATTGATATTCTTAAGGCTGTAAAAACAGATTATCCCGATGTTCCAGTCGTAATAATTTCTGGGCATGGCAATATAGAAATTGCAGTCGCTGCTATAAAACAAGGTGCATACGATTTTATTGAAAAGCCGTTTAATATTGATCAATTGCTTGTTGTGATACGTCGTGCGATGGAAACTTCCCGATTACGCCATGAAAATCAGTTGCTACGTCATCAAGATGACTCACAAGCCGAAATGATCGGTGGATCTACCGCTTTCCGTAATATGGTAAGTCAATTGGACAAGGTAACCAAATCTAACGGTCGAGTTATGTTGACAGGGCCTGCCGGATGCGGGAAGGAAGTGGCGGCAAGATACATTCATTCCAATTCTAATCGATCAAATGCTCCGTTTGTAACGGTAAACTGCGCAGGTGTTGCGCCAGAGCGGATGGAGGAGGTTTTATTTGGTCGGGAGACACCCGAGCGCGGAATTGAACCAGGGTTATTGGAGCAGGCTCACAGTGGTATTATCTATTTTGACGAGGTGGCAGATATGCCAGTGGGTACACAGTCAAAAATTTTAAGAGTTTTGGTTGATCAACAGTTTCTAAGGGTTGGGGGAAACGATAACGTAACAGTTGACCTTCGTGTAATTTCTTCAACTAACAAAGATTTAGAACAGGCCATAGAAGCGGAGACATTTCGTCAAGAGTTATTTCATCGATTAAATGTAGTTCCAATCCAGGTGCCGCCATTAGAGAAACGTAGTGAAGATATTCCAGTCCTTGCTGACCATTTTATTTCTGAATTTAATAGTGCACAGGGCCTGCCAAAGCGAGAATTGAGTGAAGATGCATCTGCGTTGCTGCAAACGATGATTTGGCCTGGAAATGTTCGTCAATTAAAGAATATAGTGGAGCGTGTATTGATCCTTGGTGATGGGTCAGGACCTATCGAAGCGCATGAATTACCTGGTCTGGAAGAAACAAAAAGTGACGAAGGCCGTGTAATTTTGTCTGGTGCATTAGCGGCATTACCTTTGCGGGAAGCGCGTGAATCTTTTGAACGTGAGTATTTGTTGACGCAAATCAATCGGTTCGGTGGTAACATCAGTCGAACTGCGAATTTTGTTGGGATGGAACGGAGCGCTCTGCATAGAAAACTCAAGTCTTTGGGGGTCGTTACGTCATCTAAAGAAGGTGCGCGAATAGCACGTTTAGACGGACATGAGTTTGATGTAGGTTAATTCAGCAATATTTTTAAAACGTACAATTTGAAAGTTGATGTAAATTTAAACGAACTTCAAACAATAATAAGATTTTTAGGTTTTGTTTATTTAATATTGTTTCTGTATTGAGCTTATTGAATCTTGGTTTTTGATTGCACTCAGTATGTTTGATTTGCCCGTTGATGATGCTACCGTTGACCATGCCCCAATGCTCTGCCATGCAGAGAGTCTGTTATTTGACAGATAATTGCATTAAACAAGTTGTCGTAATGGCGAGGATGTATCGTGAAGGTGATTATCTGTGGGGCTGGTCAGGTGGGTTGGCAAATTGCGCGCCATTTGTCTGGAGAACGCAACGATGTTACAATCGTAGACAGCGATCCTGAACTTGTGCGCCGTGCTATGGATACGCTAGATGTTCAGGGTGTGTCCGGCTTTGCTAGCTATCCAGAGGTGCTTGATCGGGCAGGGGCTCCTGATGCAGATATGATAATTGCGGCCACTTACTCTGATGAAGTAAATATGGTTACCTGTCAGGTTGCTCACTCAGTTTTTGGAGTCAACCGAAAGATTGCCCGTTTGCGTAGTCAAGCATATTTAACTGCCATTTACTCCGATCTTTATAGACGTGACCACATGCCAATAGATGTTGTGATAAGCCCTGAACGCGAGGTGGCTGCTGCAGCATTACAGCGACTAAGTGCGCCAGCAGCATTTGACACAGAACTGTTCATTGATGGGCAAGCGCAGCTTTTGGGTATAGCCTTAGACGCAGAGTGCCCTGTTCTTCACACCCCGTTACGACAATTAACTGATTTATTTTCGACACTTCGAGTCATGGTAGTTGGTGTGCGGCGCGAGGGAATGCTCTTTGTTCCTGATGCTGGCGACCAATTGTTTGAGGGCGATGAAGCATACATTTTTTCTCATGTTGAAGATGTAACACGAACGATGGAAGTGTTTGGTAAAGTAATTAGAAAACAAGAACGTGTTGTAATCGTAGGTGGTGGAAACGTAGGCTTAGCAGTTGCCCGTGTATTAGAGGATCGCAAAAGTCGAGTACGGGCGAAGGTGATTGAACGAAATCGGCAGTGCGCAGAATTGGCTGCGGAAAGTTTGGAACGTACAATAGTTTTGCATGGTGATGGTTTGAACGTTGGATTACTTGCTGAAGCTGGCGTGGCACGAGCAGATGCCATGCTGGCTGTAACCGATGATGATAAGACCAACATGCTAGCTGCTGTTCGGGCTAAATCTGAAGGCTGTCCTTACGCAATTGCGTTAATAAATGATCCGACGCTTGTTCCAATGATGGGAGCCTTGGGGATTGATGCCTATATTAATCCACGTGCTACCACTGTAAGCTCAATTTTGCGCCATATCCGCCATGGTCGGGTGCGATCTGTCTATTCGATTGGGGACGCTGATGCCGAAGTTATAGAGGCTGAAGTTTTATCGACCTCTCCATTAGCTGGTAAAACAATAAATGAGTTAGACTTTCCAGAAGGCGTGCTGGTAGGCGCAATTCGCAAAGGGGCCGAAATAATGCGGCCGATTGGTAAAACACGAATTGACGAAGGTGATGTAATTGCAATCTTTGCTTTAACCAAAGACGTTCCCGAAGTGGAACGCTTAATGCAAGTTTCTATAGACTTTTTTTAATGCTTTATCGAATTAACCAATATCAAACAGTGCGGTCACGTTTGTTGAGGTTACCACTCTTTTTGCTTTTGTGCGGTATTGCGTCAGCTACAATGATGGTACCGGCGGTTCACGCCAGCATTATTCGGGAACTGGAGACCGCTAGAACTTTTTTTTATAGCGGTATTCTTGGACTTATCATTGCTGGCTTGGTTGCTTTAGCTCACTCTGGTCGTAAAACCCGACAAGGTGCATTGGGACCACTTTTATCTTTATTCAGCGCCTTTGTTTTTTTACCGTTGCTGTTAGCTGTTCCGTTTTATGAAAGTTTAAAAACGACAACTTTTCTCCACGCCTATATAGAGATGGTCAGTTCAATTACCACGACTGGGGCTACTTTGTATGACGAACCTGCACGGTTAAATGACTCGCTGCATTTATGGCGTGCAATTGTTGGTTGGATGGGAGGGTTGCTGATGTGGGTCGCAGCTTCAGCGATCCTTGCACCATTGAATCTCGGTGGTTTTGAGGTCACTGCACGTGCTAAAGTAAAAAATCGTGAAACTTTTAATCTTGGCGTGGCATTACCCGAAACACGTGCTCATATTGTCAGTGTAGGTTTGGTTCTTCTTCCTATTTACGCTGGCTTGACCGGACTTCTTTGGGTTTTATTGGCACTTAGCGGAGACAGTTCACTGGTAGCAGTGTGTCATGCAATGTCTGTAATGGCAACTTCTGGAATTTCTCCAGTGGGCGGATTGATTCAAACTAGTTCTGGTCTTTTGGGTGAAGTATTCATCTTATTTTTTATGCTTTTTGCTCTCTCTCGATTAACTTTTTCTAAAGATACTGTGATAGCTGATACTGGCGGTCTTTTGCGTGATCCTGAGTTTCGCATTGGGTTGGCTTTAATGGTCTTTGTTCCATTTTTTTTGTTTTTCCGCCACTTTTGGGGTGCCTATAACGTTGCATTAGATACTGATATAAGAGGCGCGTTTCTTGCAATGTGGGGAAGCGTGTTCACGGTTTTATCGTTTTTGACAACAACAGGATTTTCCTCAAGTGATTGGGGCGCGGCTCAAGCGTGGTCTGGTCTTGAAACACCAGGCGTACTTTTGATGGGGCTGGCTTTGATTGGAGGTGGTGTTGCTACAACTGCTGGTGGTGTGAAGTTGTTAAGGGTATTTGCACTCTATCAAAATGGGCTGCGGGAAATGGAACGCCTAATCCATCCTTCTTCAGTTAGTGATAATAGCGGTTTTGGTAAAAGATTACAAAAAGATGGGGCTTTTATTGCTTGGATTTTCTTTATGCTGTTTGCGTTGTCTTTGGCTCTAGTTACGATCGCCTTTACAGCATTAGATGTACCTTTTGACACTGCATTAGTGATGACGGTTGCAGGTCTATCAACGACAGGGCCGTTGCTGGAATTTGGTGGAGATGGTCCTATAAGGCTGGTCGAAACTACTAGCTCTGTTAAGTGTATTTTTGCTGCTGCGATGGTACTTGGTAGGCTTGAAACATTAGCCATTATAGCTTTGATTACTCAGGATTTGTGGAGAAATTGATCACTGTTATTGATGTGGAATGTAATGGACAATTTTTGGGGTGGAATCTTGATCAATGCCACTTCATACTCTGATAAAGGGACGGCTTGATACGCAGGCCAGAATAATAAAAAAGGGTTCCCCAAGATGGCTTCTGATAGGCAAAATTTGCAGGATGCATTTTTAAACCACGTACGCAAAACAAAAGTTCCAGTCACCGTTTTCTTGATTAATGGTGTCAAGCTACAGGGCGTAATCACTTGGTTTGATAATTTTTGTGTGCTTTTGCGTCGTGACGGGCAAAGCCAGTTGGTTTACAAGCACGCGATATCTACTATCATGCCCAGTCAACAAATTAGTCTTTACGAGGGTGAAGACGCATCCTGATGGGAAAGGCGGATGGGGTTACTCGTGCGTGGATTCTTCATCCTGAAATTAAATCTGATAAAAATCGGCGTGACGCTAATCTCGCATTAGCCGAAGCTTTATCATTAGCATATGCGTTGCAAGAACTGGAAGTGGTAGGCCAGAATATTGTGCCCTTGCCGCGCGTCCGTGCGGGAATGTTATTTGGTAAAGGAAAGATTGAAGAGTTAACCCAAGTTTTTAGAATAAATCAGGTTGAACTTGTTCTTATCGATGGAGAGGTCACTCCGGTCCAACAGCGCAACTTAGAGAAAGAATTTAAGGTTAAATTACTTGATCGTACAAGTTTAATTCTTGAAATTTTTTCTGATCGTGCAGCAACTCGTGAAGGCGTTTTACAGGTGGAAATGGCGGCTCTGAGTTATCAGAGGACAAGGTTGGTGCGGGCTTGGACCCATTTGGAACGTCAACGGGGTGGGTTGGGCTTTGTTGGCGGACCTGGCGAAACTCAAGTTGAAGCAGATCGCCGTGCAATTGATACGCAACTCGTGCGTTTGCGCCGGCAACTTGAGAAAGTCGTTAAAACACGTAAGTTACATCGTGAGGCGCGTGCCAAAGTCCCTTACCCGATTGTCGCTTTAGTTGGTTATACTAATGCAGGAAAATCTACACTATTTAATCGACTAACTGGGGCTAATGTGGTGGCAAAAGATATGCTTTTTGCCACTTTAGATCCAACAATGCGCCGTGTTGAACTCGATACTGGGCCTGAAGTAATTATGTCTGACACTGTGGGTTTTATCTCGAATTTACCAACCGAACTTGTTGCTTCATTTCGGGCTACACTCGAAGAAGTTTTGGCAGCAGACATCATTTTGCACGTACGTGATATTTCCCATCCTGAGACTGAAACGCAGTGTGACGATGTTGCGGCGATATTAACAGATTTAGGTGTTGGCGCAGACAGAATCCAGATTGAATTATGGAACAAGCTAGATCTCCTTTCAGACGAAGATATTTTGGCCGTTCAGGCTCGTGCCGCACGTGCAGAAGACGTTTTTGCGATATCGGCTGTTACCGGTGAGGGCATTTCTGAATTGTTGGACTGTGTCGCTCAAAATCTCATAGAGGCATTTTTATCTGAGTCTTTCGTGTTACCATTTACGGCGGGTCGAAAAAGAGCATGGTTATTTCAACAGGACGTGGTTGAAGTTGAACGACAAAGCGAAGATGGGTTTGAGTTTGAAGTTAAATGGACATCTATACAAAAAGCGCGTTTCGATGCTCTTTAAACGAAAATTTTTAGTATATTTTTATTGCTAATCTGAATTCAACAACGGTTTGCTCTTATGTGCTGTGCTGATTATTTACAGGATTGCTCTAATTTTTTGTAGTGCGATCATCAAAAAGTTGGTAATAAACCAACCGTACTTACATTTTTATTCTGTTTTTTTTCATACTTTTAGGAGTTAATTAGAACTCTAATCTATTCTTTACGCCAACTACCTGAAGCGAGCCCCGCTAACCCCCAATGGCCAATTTGAACGCGGATCAATCGTAAAGTAGGAAAACCTACGTGGGCAGTCATCCTTCTAACCTGACGATTTCGTCCTTCCATTAGTTTGAGTTCTATCCAGCTATCGGGAATAGATTTCCGTACACGAATTGGTGGCGACCGCTCCCACAGGTTTGTAGGTCTTGGTATGGCGACTGCTTTGGCGGGAAGGGTTTCCCCATCTTTCAGGGTTATTCCATTTCTTAGAGAACACAGGGCCTCCTTGGAGATAATTCCTTCTATTTGTACCCAATAAGTTTTTTCTGCTTTGAACTTTGGGTGAGCAATCTTTGCCTGTAAAGTTCCGTTGTTAGTGAGGATCATTAAGCCCTCGCTATCAAAGTCCAAACGACCTGCTGCATAAACATTAGGTACGTTAATGTAATCTGAGAGAGTTGATCGTTTGGAACGTACAGACCCCTTATCTGTAAACTGTGATAGTACGCCAAAAGGTTTATTGAAAATAATAGTAGTCATTGAGATTGCTTTAGAAACAATAATTTCATTTTTTGCGTCATTTAAGGGGTTCTAGCCATGTTACGCCAACGCTGCCCGCCCGAGCAAGTCCTTCATCCAATGACATTGGAATATATTCCCCTCGGCGCCAGAGTTCGGAAAGGTCATCATAATGACGAGATAAAAAATGACCAGATTGTCCAGTAGACGTAATAAAAACTGAGGAATCTGGATCTGCGAAATCATAAACACCTCGGTAGCCGGCCCCGTGAACATTATGGAATGGGTCTGGTCCCGTGCCTTTGGTTAGTCCGCGCATTAAAGTATTATCACCACCTGAGGTAGACTGCTCAATATTAACAAAGTACTTTAAAAGTGGGATCTCACCCAAAACTTCGTGTTTATGAATAGCCTGATGGGCGTCACCCCAGCGCAGACTTTCAAGTTTAGGACCCCATGTTTCCTCTATCCATATTATAGCATCGTCTAATGCAAGTCGTGCCATATCCGCACATGTTTCTACTGGTGCTGAATGACGCACGTCGCACCATATGGCTGCCCCGTTTACATTGCGATAGACCCGTTCGATAAAAAGTGGCTCGACATGTTTGAGTGAGTTAGACATCGTTCCCAGATCGTCCTGAACTAATCGAATCTGCAAAGCGCGCAACCATGCTGCATAAATCAGGGGCTCTGGCCAATGTTCGTTCATCTCGCCGTTCCACTCTGCCAGAAGATTAAGGGCTCTTTGTCGTTGCCGTTCAGTTGTGCCTTTGGGTGCAGCTTCATCCTTAAACCAGAGTTCAGTTCCAATTAATGGCAATAAAGAGCGGGCTGTAAATGAAACAGTGTCTAATTGTGCCTCAATAAAACTGTCACGAGTGTGTACTTCGCGCGCTTGCATCAGCCTTTTCCATCTTTGAATACGTTGTGTATCACCCCAATTAAAACTGACATGGTTGGGGAATGCTCGCTCAATAGTTTTATTGTTTGTATTTCCCAAAATACCGCCCGAAGGGGCAACAAACCCTGGGTTTGAGCTATAGGGCATGCGTCCTTGCCAACGGTTTTGAGGCCTCCAACCGAGGCTTGGCATGCGCCCTTTACTTTCATGATTAATATCACGCCTTGGAATTGCGCCGATGGTTTTCATTGCTATGCTTCCACGATCAACCAAAGTAAGGTTTTGAGCTGGAGCAATGTAGCTATCGGAAGCGCTAATTGCCTCAGCCACTGTTTGTGCTTTCATAATCTGCAAGGCGGCTTGCATTGATGTATCTACTGAGCTGAGGACTGTCCAACTGAGGGCGGCCACGTGTCCCGGTGGAGTTACTGTCTCTAGGTTGTAAAAGTTTCCAGGCAACACAGGGCCATTCTCGGTCCATCGTAAAGTCAATGTTATTGGATCAGAATCTTTAATTTCTATTATTGAAGTACTTTTTTCAAATTCTTTGAACCCGTGGAGTGTTCGATATTGAAGCGGATTGTTTTGGTTAATTTCTTCGATAAACAAATCTTGGTCGTCAACATATGCTGAGGTTAAGCCCCAACCGAGTTTATCTGAACGTCCTGTAAGCACAAGTGGCATTCCGGGTATTGTGCCGCCTATAACGTCACCAGTCCGTAAGTTGAGGCGTGCAAGATACCAAATAGAAGGTGCTGTCAGACTCATATGAGGATCATTAGCCAATAGTGTTCCACCTGATGCAGATCGCGAAGTAGCGGCTGCCCACGCGTTTGATGCACCAGCAAAGTCCTGCGATTTGAACGGCGATATATAATTTTGCTGTTGGGATGTTGAAAATTGTACAGTTGTACCGGGAACTAGTGCGGTGTATTTGGCCAGACTTGCAACCCCTGGCCCAGGAACATTAGGTAAAATATCTAATAAACGTTCTGGATCTTGGAGGTTTAAAGACATACGAGCTCTTAGGATCTCATTATCCATTTGGCTTGCCAGATGTAGGCCCATCAATTTAATTATGGCCAAACTATCAGCAGGTTGCCAAGGCGCAAGGGATGCATTGAACAGAAACATTTCCGGTGCACCGCGTCCTAAAGCTTCCGTATTAATTTGATCTAGCCGTGCGTTAACACCCGCCGCGTAAGCCTCCAAAATGGTGACTGTTGTTAAATCAAGCGAATTTACAGATTGAACCGCTAATCTATAAATATCCAAACGACGTAAAAAAATGTCTGTATTAAGTGTTGCTTTGCCAAAGAGTTCAGATAGTCGTCCTTGGGCTGTTCTACGCAGCATCATCATTTGCCATAGTCGGTCCTGTGCGTGGGCAAATCCGAGTGCATGAAATACGTCTGCGTCGTTGGCACCAAAAATATGAGGGACGTTTGCGTTGTCTCTAACAATTTCTACTGGTGCCGAGATAGCAGGTACGCGTACAACCGCATCATAGCTTGGTAAAGATCTTAAAGCGAGATAACGAACGGTTATGACACTGAGCAATGTTACAACAATAATAATTGTTGTTGCTCGAACTAACCATCGAAAGATAAACGCCATTTATAATCCTTTTATTTTATATCTTGCCGTTGACCCTTGAGCACTGATTGTTAGGTAGGCATGGATCAAAGCGCAAGATGCGTGGGACATAAGACAGGAGGAAAGAAATGGCAAAACTTGCATTTTTGGGTTTAGGAGTAATGGGTGGACCCATGGCCGGACATTTGCAACAGGCGGGTCATGAGGTAACCGTATATAATAGAACAGCGTCTAAGGCGAATGATTGGGTTGAAAAATATACTGGTCAGGCAGCGGCTACTCCTCGTTTGGCTGCTGCAGGTGCCGAATTTGTGATAACTTGTGTTGGGAACGATAATGATCTGCGCTCTGTTTGTCTCGGAGACGAAGGTGCTTTTTTAGGAATGGCGAATGGTGCGGTGTTTGTTGATCATACAACTGTTTCAGCGGCCGTAACCTCTGATCTTTATAAAGAGGCAGCTACTCGTCAGATCAGTTTTATTGATGCTCCTATATCTGGCGGGCAGGCTGGAGCGGAAAATGGAGCGCTTTCTATTATGTGTGGCGGTGACCAAGAGCCCTATTCTCGCATGGAGCGCGTTGTGCAGCCTTATGCTAAACTTTGTCGCCGTATCGGTGATAGTGGTGCTGGTCAAATGACAAAAATGTGTAACCAGATTGCTATAGCTGGTCTGGTTCAGGGATTGAGTGAAGCTTTACACTTTTCTGAAAAAGCAGGCTTGGATTGTCGTGCAGTTGTAGAAGTTATTAGCCAAGGTGCTGCTGGCAGTTGGCAAATGGATAATCGCTATGAAACCATGATTGATGGGCATTTTGAACACGGATTTGCAGTGGATTGGATGCGGAAGGATTTAGGTATTTGTTTGAATACTGCTGATACAAACGGGGCGAGCCTACCTGTGACTGCATTAGTGGATCAGTTTTATAAAGATGTTCAAAAAATGGGTGGTGGTCGCTGGGATACTTCCAGTCTTTTTAAACGTTTACGTGCTATGGAATAAATTTTTAGCATAGTGGCAAGCGTGGCGGTTAGAATACAAACCGTTTAGGATTTTGTATGGCCTGCTCTGCTAATCCTACGACATTCTTTGCCTTAGTGCCGATCAAACTGGGGTTTATGAGCTTGGTTTTACCAGAATTTGCGAAGTAGGAATGCCACACTACCAATCAAATACTCAGTTCTATTAGGGGATTATTCTTGTGTATTTGGTTCCTTCCAAAGTAGCTCCAATGCGAATGCCCGCACGGGCAAATATTACGGCTAAAATAGGTGCAAGAGCTGTTGTAGTTTCTGCTGCAAGACCGTCTCCTTGATCAGATATGACGTATTCCAAGTCCGCGCCTGCTGCCCATCCGGGCGACCTGCGAAAATTGGAAAGCGCATCTTCAGTCATAAAAAATAATACATGCGCAAACTGTTGTGCTCCAATTTGCAGGCCACCAGACCCTTTAATCATTGAATAATAATCGACAGTTACCTCATCGATAACCAGTGCTCCACGTCCGTATGCGCCACCGAACCCTAAACCTGCCTCGGTCACAAGAGGCATTACTAACATCCCATTAGACTTCTGAGCTAAATCCAATGTGTTTGGATACTTTCGATACATCTCTGCCAATGTGGCACTTACTCGTGCATCAATTGTTTCAGGACCAAGACTGCCCACTCCGTTGCTACAAGCAGCCATGACGCCGGAACTGGCCATTGCGCCTGTAGTAAATGCGCGACGTGAAATAAGTATTTTTTTCATTTTGAGAAGCCTGTAATGCTTATTTATGTGCCTGATTTTTCAAAGCTTATAACATAGTATACGCTTTTATATCGCAGGTGTCACGTGTTTGCCGGTTGAAATTAAAAGCAAGCAATCAAGTTGTAATTCTTCAAATTTTTGGATTTTTTATGGATTTCCATTCAAAGCAATGACTTTGATTAAATTATTGCTAATGGCATTGACTACAAATTGTTTAAAAATCTCGCAACGGCGGGGGCGAAATAGGTTAAAATGCCGTCGCAACCAGCTCGCTTGAACGCCATCAAACTTTCCATCATTACCTTGTCGTGTTCGATCCACCCATTTTGGGATGCGGCAGTAATCATCGCGTATTCACCGGAAACCTGATAAGCAAAAGTTGGAGCGCCAAAAGTATCTTTGACCCGACGACAGATGTCGAGATACGGCATTCCTGGTTTGACCATAACCATATCAGCGCCCTCTGTTAAATCCCTTTCAACCAATCGTATTGCTTCGTCTGAGTTTGCTGGATCCATCTGATAGGTTTTTTTATCGCCAGTTAAAGCGTCAGATGCGCCGACTGCATCTCTAAAAGGTCCATAGAATCCTGACGCATATTTTGCTGCGTAGCTGAGAATCATTACGTCCTGATGTTTAGAATTTTCTAGAGCCGATCTAATTGCTCCGATACGTCCATCCATCATATCAGAGGGTCCGATGATATCTGATCCGGCATCAGCTTGAGCCAATGCCATTTTAACTAACGCTTCAGAGGTTAGATCATTTATAATTTTTCCATTTTCAACGAAACCATCATGGCCATTGATGTTATAAGTGTCCAGAGCTACGTCTGTCATGATCACAATTTCTGGCACTGCTGTCTTAACAGCACGAATTGCTCTGTTTGCATGGTTTTCAGGATTCCAAGCTCCGACACAGTCTGTGGTTCGCTCTTCAATACTCGTATATGGAAAAATACAAATTGCTGGAATTCCTAGGTCTGCAGCTTCCCGTGCAGCTTCTACCACTTTGTCAACGGAACGACGCATAACGCCTGGCATAGATGGGATAGGTTCTTCAATCTTTTCACCGCTACGCACAAACACTGGCCATATTAAATCATTAACAGTGATAACGTTTTCGCTTACCATTTTCCGTATCGAGGGTGACTGCCGTACGCGGCGCAGGCGGGTAGCGGGAAAGGAAGCTTGGGTTGGTCGCATAATTATTTGTCCATTTTTGTCAACTATAAAGGGTTGCCACGGATTTTCATGCTTGCCAAGGGTAGGCTTCTTTTAAAAAGCGTGGTTAAGAGGGAACAATCCAAAAATAAGGTATGAATATAACCTGTGGACTGGCACAAAACTATTTTCGAATTGATTGACACTCGATCGTTCTCAAGCCTTTGGTTTTGGATTGTGCTTATCGTTGTGTGGTCTATAGCCAATCACAGAGTCTTAGGTATACCTTTTGATATGGTTGATAAGGCTCGGTGCCATGGTGGACAAACGGCCGATGATCTAGAAGAATTAATACGTATCAAAACAAACAGACTTCTTATAATCAGAAATTCATGCAAGCCTTGGATGCTAGGAATAATATGTTTCGTACATACGGGTCTTTGGTTGCTTGGCTTTTTTTATGGCATCGAGTTTGCACAAGCACTTTTTTTACTTTGTTTTCCTTTGACCCTGATTGGGGTACTAGATTTTTTGACTGCTCAATATATTTGTGAAGAAAAGTCCGTCGGTGAAAAGTTATATTTTAGGCTATCGCGACACCGAATATATATTCGAACGATAGGTATAGTTTCAATTTTCATCACGGCGTTATGGGGAATGTATCAAAATATAGCTTTGGGCGTATTTGGTTCTTGACCAGAGGTTGACTTGGTCGTCCAAAAACTGAATTGAGACATTCAATCACTGAAGTTATATATTCTGATGCTTGCAAAAAATTTTTTAACTGTATCGGGTGCGCCTGAAGGTTTTGACGCCCGTATTATTCTAGATGAAGCCGCCAAGCACGGTTCGGTTTTGCACGTAGCTCGCGATGATAAGCGGTTGGCTGCAATGCAGGCAGCATTACGATTTTATGCGCCAGAAATTCCTGTGCTTGTATTTCCAGGTTGGGAATGTCTACCTTTTGACCGCGTGTCACCAAACGCAGAGATCTCATCACAGCGTATGGCTACGCTTGCAGCCCTTGTTCATAAAATGCCAAGTAAATTTGTTGTGCTGACAACTTTAAATTCAGCAACACAACGTGTTCCCGCTCGCGCTTTGCTAAAAGAGGCTGCATTTTCGGCTCACGTAGGTGATCGCGTGGATGGGGCACTCCTACGTAATTTTTTAGTACGTATGGGATTTGTGCAAAGCCCAACTGTTTTGGAGCCTGGAGATTACGCCATCCGTGGTGGTATTATAGATATTTATCCGCCAGGTGATCTTGGTCCCGTGCGTTTAGACTTTTTTGGTGATGTATTAGACGGTGCGCGGCGCTTTGACCCTGCTACACAAAGAACCACAAAAAAACTGGATTTAGTTGAATTAGCTCCAGTTTCAGAAGTGATTTTAGACGACGCTGCTATTACCCGTTTTAGGCAATGTTATCGGATTGAGTTTGGTGCTGCCGGTACTGATGATCCCTTATATGAAGCGATAAGCGCAGGACGGAAACACCAGGGCGTGGAGCATTGGTTGGCATTTTTTCATGATAGGCTCGAGACATTATTTGATTATATGCCTAGTTCTGTAATCACTTTAGATGATCAAATTACTCCGATGCGATTTGCCCGTTGGGACGCCATTTTAGATCAATATGAAACGCGTCGGTTGGCCATGAACAATCGTTCGAAAATGGACAGTGTTTATAAACCAGCTCCGCCAACGGGTCTTTATTTGAATGATGCGGAGTGGGAAGCCGTACTTAAGAATCGCCGTGTTTTACAGCTGGTGACTTTACCACAATCAATAGGTTTAGGTGTTACGGATGCTGGAGGCCGTATTGGTAGAAATTTCTCACCAGAAAGACAGCGCGAAGATGTATTACTTTTTAAAGAATTATCCAACCATATAAGTATCAAATTAAAAGAGGGACCTGTAATTATTGCAAGTTACTCTGACGGTGCCCGTGAACGCTTATCTGGTTTAATTAAAGATGAAGGGTTAGTGGACTTTGTTTCAATTTCTAATGCATCTAGCATTGGAAAACATGGTTTATATTTAACGGTATGGGCATTAGAACATGGTTTCGAGTCATCAGGCCTTACGATAATTTCCGAACAAGATGTTTTAGGCGATCGGCTAATCCGGCAACCAAAACGCAAACGTCGTGCAGATAATTTTTTAACTGAGACGCAGTCTTTGTCACTTGGTGATTTAGTAGTCCACGTCGACCATGGAATAGGTCGGTTTTGTGGTATGGAAGTGGTTACAGCCGCTAGTGCTGCACATGAATGTCTTTTATTAGAATATGCTGAAAACTCAAAATTATATCTGCCAGTTGAGAATATTGAATTGCTCTCCAAATATGGTCAAGAAGAGGGTCTTTTGGACCGATTGGGTGGCGGAGCGTGGCAAGCAAAAAAAGCCAAACTCAAAGAGCGCATTCGAGAGATGGCAGATCGTTTGATCCGAGTTGCTGCTGAACGCGCTTTACGAAAGGCTCCTATTCTAGAACCTCCAGTTGGAATGTGGGACGCGTTTAGTGCGCGTTTCCCCTATCAAGAAACTGATGATCAGCTGGCTGCAATCGGAAATGTAATCGATGATTTGACTAGTGGTACTCCAATGGATCGGCTTATTTGTGGAGATGTTGGCTTTGGTAAAACCGAAGTGGCAATGCGTGCGGCTTTTGTTGCTGCTATGTCTGGTGTTCAAGTTGCCGTCGTTGCACCAACCACTCTTTTGGCTCGGCAACATTATAAGAGTTTCGCAGAACGATTTCGAGGTTTACCCATCGAGGTTCACCAGCTGAGTCGCTTTGTAAGTACCAAAGACGCCAGTGAAACGCGTGATGCCTTATCGCGCGGTACTGCAGATATTGTAGTTGGGACACACGCATTACTGGCTAAGGGCGTACGCTTTCAAAACCTTGGGTTATTAGTTATTGACGAAGAGCAGAAATTTGGAGTTGCTCATAAAGAACGCCTTAAAAGTCTTCGTAGCGACATCCATGTGTTAACTCTCACAGCCACGCCAATCCCGCGGACGTTACAATTAAGTCTTACTGGAGTGCGTGATCTGTCTATTATTGGAACACCACCTGTTGATCGTCTTGCGATCAGAACTTATGTCAGTGAATTTGACACCGTTACTATACGTGAAGCTTTGTTGCGTGAACATTATCGTGGTGGACAATCCTTTTATGTGGTGCCGCGAATCTCTGATCTGGTGGAAATAGAGAATTTTTTGATCGAACAATTGCCTGAGCTTAACTACGTTATTGCCCATGGCCAGATGGCAGCAGGTGAACTTGATGACCATATGAACGCTTTTTACGATGGTAAATATGACGTGCTTATAGCAACTACGATTGTAGAATCGGGTCTCGATATTCCAACTGCCAACACTATGGTGATCCACCGAGCAGATATGTTTGGATTGGCACAACTCTATCAGATCCGTGGTCGAGTGGGACGATCAAAAACTCGCGCCTATGCCTACTTAACCACTAAACCAAGGGCTAAACTGACAGCGACAGCTGAGAAGCGTCTACGGGTTCTTGGGTCACTGGATACACTTGGGGCTGGATTTACATTAGCTTCTCAGGACCTCGATATTCGTGGCGCAGGTAACCTGTTAGGCGAGGAACAATCTGGCCAGATGCGTGACGTAGGCTTTGAACTTTATCAATCGATGCTTGAGGAAGCTATTGCAAAGATTAGGACGGGTGAAATGGAAGGCTTGTCGGGTATAGATGAGCAATGGGCCCCACAGATCAATCTTGGAGTACCAGTTCTTATTCCTGAGACCTATGTGCCGGATCTCGATGCACGATTGGGACTTTATCGACGTCTTTCGGGTCTATCGACTAAGGTTGAATTAGAGGGTTTTGCAGCAGAATTAATAGATCGTTTTGGTGCTTTGCCGCGCGAGGTTAATACGCTGATGCTTGTAGTTCGCATCAAGGCCATGTGCAAACGTGCTGGGATCGTAAAGTTGGATGGAGGCCCCAAAGGCTGTGTGATTCAATTTCATAATGATAAGTTTCTATCTCCTGAGGGATTAGTGGAATTTATTCAAGATCAACGAGGACTGGCTACCGTCAAGGCAAACAAAATAGTTGTAAAGCGTAATTGGGCTAAAGACGCAGAAAAAATAAAAGGCTCTTTTGCTGTTGCTCGTGATCTTGCTGAAAAAGTTATTCTCAAAGAAAAAAGCAAGAATAAAGTTTAAAAGTTATGCGATCCGTCACTTTATTTTGTATGGCTTATTATGTTCATTAAAAAGCTGGATATAAAACAGGTTATTAAAACTGTGCTAGTCAAGACCAATGTTGATGGATCGAATACCATATTGATTATAGATGCAACGCAAGCTCCTAAAATTGATGAGATGGATCCGATGACAGATGCAGCCATGCCAGCGATGTGCCCCATTGGTTCCATTGCAATGGCGTTGAGGTTGGCAATACTCAAACCACATTGAAACATTACGCCAAATTGCCAGATAATAAAAAAGCTAAATAGGCCTGCGGTCCCACTAAATAGAAATATAATGAAAACACTAGACATTATAATTTGGGCGATAAGTGCCCACAATACTATTCTACCCATGCCAAACTGTTCAACAATAAATGCATTTAACAAACTAGACAGTCCTGAAGTTACGGCAATCGAACCAAACCAATAAGGAAAACTTTTAGCTTTATTGAATGTTTGCTCAAAAATTGGTTGAACCATAATTAAAACACTGAACAGCGCTATCATCATAAGGGTTTGCACGAGGATAGATAACCTTACGGTTGGATGATAAAGTATTTGGTGCGTTGCATCAGCTATCAGATACCATTTAAGTGAGCGGCGATCACTATTATCTAAAGTTTCATGCATTCGTGATGCAAACCAAATAAATAAAATGATGCTAAACAATAAGAATGCACCAAAGATCATTCACCAACCAAAAGCGTCTGCAATCAAAATTCCAATTATGGGGGCAACTACTGGTACAAGAAGGAATACCATCATTGTGAACGAAAGAATACTCGCCATCGTTCGACCAGAATATAAGTCTCGTATAATAGCAGTGGATACGACTCGCGGTCCAGCCGCACCAAGCCCCTGCAATGCACGGGCTGTGAGCATCAATTCTAGTGTTGGTGCAGTCCAACAAAGAACTGCACCAACTGAATATATTGTAAGGCCAAAGTAAACTACTGGTTTTCGCCCATACGCATCAGATAGAGGCCCTACAAAAAATGTACCTATCCCCATTCCTATAATGAAAAATGTTAAGATCAGTGCCGCCTGAGAAATTTTCCCAGGCGAGAGTTCGGCTGCGATTACGGGTAGAGATGGAAGCATTGCATCTATTGAAAATGCGATCGTTGCGAACATCATTGCCATTAATGCAATGAGTTCTGTCTTCCCAATTTTCTTTTTTGAGTCTAATTTTTGCAATTTTTTATTATTCACATCAATATGCTTGGATAAAGTTGGCCTAATACATGATCTGACATAGTATCTTCAGGCCATTTTTAATGATTACATATTTATTTTATAGTGGTCCTGTTACGTCTCTTTCTGTCTCATTTCGGAAATAACTTTTGCCCACAATTCAGGTGGCTGTGCACCAGATACCACGTACTTGCCATTTACTACAAAAGTTGGCACGGAATTGACACCCATTTTACGTGAATGCGTATCGCGTGCTGTGATGTTTGAACGGTCAGCATTTGATAAAAGTAATTTTCGCACAACGTCTGAATCCATATCGATGCTGGCAGCAATATCTACAAGAACGTCATGGTTGCCAATATCAAGAGCTTTGAAGAAGTAGGATTTGAATAGTGCTGAAACGACCGCAGTTTGTTTGCCCTCAATGCCTGACCAATGGATTAACCGATGGGCATCCAATGTATTTGGCGTACGTCGCATTTTTTCAAAATTTATTTTAAGTCCAGCTTTTCGAACATTCTCCAAAATGGGAGTGTAAGCTTTGATAGCACCGTCTTTACCTCCAAATTTTTTTTCTAGATAAATTCTACGGTTCATTCCTTTTGCTGGCATGTCGGGGTTAAGTTGAAACGGATGCCATTCTATTACTAATGGATGGTCTGGATAACTGGATAAAGCTCGATCTAGATAAGATTTCCCGATATAGCACCATGGGCAAATTGGATCGGACATAATATCGAGCTTGATCGGACCTTTCATGTTTTAAACCTCAAAGATGTTGGCCAAAATTACGTTAGGCGTTCACGCAATAACTTGCCATTAGTGTTTCTTGGGAAGTGTGGAATATGATTGCATGCGCGCAGATGTTTATAATGTGCTAGCTGTGGTTCTAAATATGCTCGCAGCTTAGTCTTGTCCAGCGTCACGTTAGCAGTATAAAATATAATGACTAATTTTTATCAGGTTTTACCTCAACTTGTGCGTCGCCAATCCCTAGTATTCAAGGGACTTGAGCTAAAATCTAATCAATTTAGATAGGTGAAACGCGATACCCGCCAGCATTCATCATATCGTCGTTTCTGTCTAAATAAGTTATTTAACCATTTGGAGCCATTTTACTAATATCGCCTGTTAAAAACCAATCAACTTGAAATTAAGTAGCCATTTTTTTGGTTGATTTAGATAGCATGTCATAAGGCTTGGCTCTTCGCAGTGGATGGATATTATATATTTATATCAGCGCCTTACAGGACCTTCTTTTCCTTTAATTGCAACACGTCTGCTAGGTGGAGCGTAGCCAATTTTGTTTTTATTACCAGTGTTATCCGAGCAAGCAGAGATAAATGTGTAACATTCGGCCATACCATATGCTTCAAAAATCGGACTGCCTGTTGTAGATTGCCATGTGGTATGAGTAAGACTGAAAATTTATCTCCTGCACTTAATCCATGCCGGAGTTTTATTGTATTATTTAATTTGGCCTGTGAAAGCATTTGGCGAAAGACACCGAGTGTTGCCGCAAAAATGGTGATTTTATCTGTAGCGATTAAAGAACCTAAATCGCAGTTCTTTATACCAAGTGCTGGAAGCAGGACTGTTGCCCTCAGGATTCAAGGATACATCAGCCCAGTGCCAATCGTATATGACCAATTTAGAGCGCCAGCGGGCAATGAAATATCATTTTTTGTAACCTTGACCAGCCTGTATGCATCATTTGGCGGGCCCAGATTGACCTGTCTGCATGACCTATACCGCTTAGCTTGCCAGATGTTCCTGATGTATAAATGATATAACCCAACCTGTTCAGATCTTCTATATGCTAAATAGCAGGCGGCAATCTTCGTAAGTCATGCAATTCTTTTGGTGTGATTTCAGGAATATCAGTTGCAATAGTGACCTATGGGTCGCGGAGTATCAAACAGGGTGAAAGATCTGTCACAATTTTGTCTATCTGTGATTGTTTTGGTGCTACAGATGTGGGTACTGGCGCTAAGCCAACCGACAAGGTAACAAGATAGGTGATTGGGAAATCTAATTTATTTCTAAGGCGCATTAGAATTGTGTCACCTGATTGTAACCCCGCCTGCAAAAGTCCGCTCCAGTGCCGAGAACAGCCGCCTTCAAACTAGTATAAGTCAAAAACTGCTCTTTCACTTAACTTTCAACTGAAACTATCTGTAGAGCTATTTTTGAACTATTTTCATCACGATGCTTTAAAATATGAGCCACCAAATCAAAGGGGTGGGGGTAGGTGGCCCATGTGGCAGTATTCGAGATGCTAAGCATAATATGTCATTGTAATTTAAATCTATAAAGCATTGATTAAATTATACATTTAATTCTATTTAATCCCCTATTTAACACACAATCTAATACCCTTAGTGCCTATATTGGGTGAATATTAAGCAAGATTCGACACAACGAAACGCTAAAGGGCAGGGCTAATCTAAAAGAGTTTTAGGGGCTCAGGTCCGGTGCCCTCAGGACTAAGATCACGGACAACTCCATTTGAGATCGCCGCCGTTCCCGAACATTGTTTTCAGGGTTGATCAAATGTGGCTGTTGTGGACGTTGCTTTTAGGTGATCGTGTTTGAGATGTTAGAATGCTCGGTCAACAAATAATATTTTTATAAAAATGATCTAACAATCGTACACCGCCGTAGAATATTCAGACCTCAAAATTGCAGTGTATTCATTTCAGGAGAACTATAATGTTTCGTCGAAAATTTTTAGCTATTACATCCGCAGCCCTACTAGCATGTAATTCCATGGCTCTTGCAGATGGCCATTCAAAGGACATCGTGGATACTGCTGTGGGTGCTGGTTCATTCACAACACTAGTAGCTGCAGTACAAGCTGCTGGGCTAGTTGATACACTCAAGAGTGAAGGTCCATTCACAGTATTTGCACCCACAGATGAAGCATTTGCAGCATTACCAGAGGGCACTGTTGCTACTTTATTGTTGCCTGAAAACAAAGAGCAACTAATATCGATACTCACTTATCATGTTGTGCCCGGTAAGGTTATGAGTGGTGACCTAAGCAATGGTATGACGGCAACTACTGTACAAGGCAGCGATGTAACGATCATGATAAACGATGGCGTATCAATTAACGGTGCCAACGTTACAACGGCTGACGTAGAAGCATCGAATGGTGTAATCCATGTGATTGATTCAGTTATACTTCCAAAGTAAACGGCATGGCTGTAAGGGGCGGCTAAGAATTTACACATAAGTAACTCTATAATAGTCTCAGCGCACGAGTAGATAATATCATTGCGCTGAGACTTACTGAGGGCACAGGTGAATTTCTCAAATGGGTTGTGTAGCGTAGCATATTCTTTCCCAATTTATTTGCCGCTTCTTTACTGCCAACGGCTCTCTTATTAATCTTCAATCCATGAGGCTAATGATGAACCAGAAATCTATCTTGACCAAATCGTCAAATCCGTCCCAAAAGCGCTAATGTTGAATATAAATCGGCACTATGTTTGTAATAATAACGAAGTGAGTTTGGCGATTTAGTTTTCAGAAGAAAATTTAGAAGAAATCAAAATATTTGATTAATAAAGCTTAGTGTAAATATAAAAGATTATGTGAATGTATTTATATTTATAATTTTTTACTTCGTGCAATAAATAGCATAAATATAAAATAATTTACTTGCTTTTGAACTATTCTAAAATTGGTTTCCTAACAATAAGTTCAGCATAACTGCATTTTTAAAGTTTACTTATTGGTCTATTTTGTAACCTTCTTACGTCGTATCCGCCAACATCTTGATATACAGAGAGTTCAAAGGTGGGAAGAACGGCTAAAATGTGGTCAAAAATATCAGCTTGAATATCTTCATAATCCCCCCAGTCGGTCGTGTCAGTAAAACAATATATTTCAATAGGAATGCCAACTTGAGAAGATGGTAATTGTCTAACCATCATTGTCATTTTATTCTGTAACCTTGGGTGGAATTTTAAATATTGTGTTAAATATGCTCTAAAAGTTCCTATATTTGTGAGCTGTCTGGTATTAACAGGACTAGATGAGGATTTTGTTTTGTTCCATTGTGAAATTTCAGAATCTTTATCATTTATATACGCCTCTAAAATCTCAATTTTTTTAAGATTTTCGAGTTGCTGATTATTTAGAAAAGTGACTGTTGTTTGATCAATACTGACATACCTTTTGATGCGTCTTCCGCCGCTCTGTGTCATGCCACGCCAATTTTTAAAAGACTCGTTTACTAATTTTTGGATTGGAATAACAGCAATTGTTTTATCAAAGTTTTGTATTTGTACGAAATACAAGCTGATCTCGACTACAGTTCCGTCTGCACCTTGCGAAGGTACAGAAAGCCAGTCTCCAACACGAATTGTATCACTAAAAGCAATTTGTACGCCGGCTATAAACGATAAAATACTATCTCTAAAAATTAATGTTAGAACTGCGGCCATAGCGCCAAGCCCTAAAAGAACTTCGGAAATAGACTTATTCCCAACCTGTGCTATGATAAGAAGCCCGGCACCTATAAGTATAATAATTTTAGCGCCTTGGATGAAATTTGTTATGGGTCTCGACTTGCTGCCACGTCGCTCGTAAATAGTATTTATTACAGACAGACCTCCGATCGTGGCCATCGAAAGCATTGCTATTATAAATGCATTGACGACATCCAATAATAGCATGGAAACTATCTCGGGCATGTTAGGAGAGTAAGATATCCCATATGAAATCACTAAAGCTGGAATAATATTTGCTAATCTAGGAACTACATTATGACGACGAATCTCTTTGTCATTTGCAAACTGTGTGCCTTTAATAAGGCGTTCTAGCCCACGTAGAAGAAGTTTTTGGACTATAAAATTTACAACTATTGCAGCCATTATCAAAGCTAATAGACTCACGGTCACTTGAGCCCATTGTTGATTTAAGATTTCTTGGGCCCAACTGGGTAAAATCATTTTTAAATAACCTTTTTGCTACTTTTTGATTTTGGAACTACCTGTCCGTTTTATATCTTACACACAAAAAAATTATGCAAATCATATAATATGATCGCGGTACTTGCTTTAGCCTAGGAACTTTATTTTTTGAGTTTTTTTTAAAAAATTATTTTATCGTATTATTTCACTCCGTGCATAAAATAAGCCTCTGATAGCCTAGTTCTCAATAAAAATAATTTAAGGGAAGCCAACAAGCCAAATAGACTGCGTGTAAAATTTATGAAGAGTGTTAGCTGCTGAAAAGACTCGAAACTGAGTTATTCTTCCCACCACCAAAATTGTGGCATGTAATAGGGACCATCGCCATATATTGGAATGATGCTAGGATTTTTCATTTCCTTAACGTGTGCAATGCGTCCAGTTGTGAATTGCCAAAATGGCACTACGTATCGGCCAGCAATCAACAGTCGATCTAACGCCCGTGTTGCTGCGATTGACTGTTCGCGAGTTTTAGCATTCAGCATTTTTGTAATCATTGCGTCAATTGCTGGATTTTTTGCGCCCATTAAATTGGGTGTTCCTACCTTATCGGCTGCCTTTGACCCCCAATAAAATTTTTGCTCATTTCCGGGACTCAGGGATAATGCACGTCTGTAATATGTCATATCGAAGTCATAGTCAGAGGTCCGAGCTGTGTATTGTGCTCCATCAACCAAATCTATTGAAACGTTTATTCCCAATTGAGTGAGTGATTGCGCATATAGGTCGGCAACTGTACGATTTTGTGTATTGTTTTGTTTCAGCAATATGGTGAATGCCATAGCTGTCCCATCTGCATTTTTGAGGTCACCATCTTGCGGTGTCCATCCAGATTCTTCCATAAGTTTCAAAGCGCGGCGTATTCCGCGCCGATTGCGCAGAGTGCCGTCAGATGAGGGTAAATCATAACCTTGCATTACCCCGGGAAGCAGTTCCAGATCAAATGGGGTTAGCAAATCGGCAACTCTATTTGTTGCTGGTCCTGGTTCTTTTGCGAGAAGGGAATTGGAAAAGTAAGAGGTAATTCGTGGTTGAATACCTCCAGTTACCGTGTCGTTAATATACTCAAAGTTAAAAGCCGTAATCAGAGCTTCTCGAACCCGCCAGTCGTCAAAAGGGGCGCGGCGTGTGTTCATTACAAAGCCAGTGATTCCTGACGGTTTTTGATGCTTGATTTCGGTCTTAACCACGGCTCCACTTTTTACTCTTGGAAAGCTGAATCTGGTCGCCCAAGCCTCAGCATTAAATTCCCGCATGGCAGAGATTTGGCCTGCTTTAAAAGCTTCAAATACAACATCTGCATCGCCATAAAAATCAATTGTAATATTGTCAAAATTGAATGTGCCTTGCCGAAAATTAAGGTCTTCTCCCCAATATTCTGGGTTTCTTGATAGAACTACATTTCTTGCAGCCTCAAAGTTTGAAACAACGTAAGGACCGGTCCCTATCGGTATGTCGGCAAGTCGAGCATCTTCAAAATCCACTCCTTGCCACTGTTTTTTTTGTAAAATAGGTCGCATTCCAGCCAATAGAGCAAGTTCGCGGTTTTCAGTATTAAAGCTGATTTTAAGACTGTTAGTTCCGATAATTTCAATCTTATCAATTTGGTCCCAAAGACTTGCATAGCGTCCGTGCCCATTTGTTCCAAGTGTCTTATATGACCAAATTACATCCTCGACTGTAACTGGACTACCGTCAGAAAATTTTGCCTCTGGCCGTAGTTTAAATATTACCCAAGATCGATCCTCTGGGACCTCAATCGATTCTGCCAAAAGACCATATAGAGCAAATGGTTCATCACGATTGCGGCCCATTAAACTTTCGTGAGTTAAAAAACGCAACTGCCAAGGCACATTACCTTTTTTTATGAACGGGTTTAGCGAATCAAAGCTACCTGTATTCGCCAAAGTTATAGCACCTCCTTTAGGTGCACTGGGATTTGCATAGGGTAGGGACACAAAATCTGGTGGTAGTTGAGGCTCGCCATACATAGCTATGCCATGGCTTGGCTCGGCTTGTAGTGTATCCGACGCAATCATGCTTCCACATAGAATAGTAGCTTTTATTACATTATTATTGATAATATTTTTGAAAAAATAACGTGTCATTTTGGCAGTAATCCCAATAAACCCTTTTTTTATTGAGTATAACGCTCTCAACGCGATTGTGAATTACTAAATTTTTAGCTTGGACTCTTTGATATAAAACGAGTATAAAGAACTACTGCTCGATAGGTTTCTTGCCTGTATGAAACCTGCCTCAATAACTTAACGCCAGCTTCGTGCTGGCGTTTTTTTTAAAATTGAAATGTTTTATATTTAAATTTAAAAAAGATTTTTATAATCCTTCTACTTTTGTCTGGGCATACGGAGTGTAACTTTGGTATTTTAAATCTCATTGTCTGGGAAGACTGCTGTCATAATGGGCTCCACCGCTGGTATTAATCTGGGTATAGCGGGGGAAATGGCGGATGTAGGTGTTAACAATGTTTTAAATTCTTTCACAAATTATATTTAGGCAAAAAGAATTGCAGAAGAGCCCAAGGCCAAAACACTTTATATTCAAACTGATATAAGCGAGGTTGAAAAGTGTAGAGGCCTAATAAAAAACTTTGGATGATCGTATTATTTTGATAAAAAATGCTGGTATCCAACACGCGACAGCAATTCCTGATTTTCCAGTTGCTAAACGGGATGAGAATATCTAGATCCATTTTGATCTGCATTTCACATAACTGCTGCAGCATTTCCTATGGAGAGAGCAAAAAATTTGGTCCGCTAATTGATATATTTTCAGCCGTTGGACTAAAAGCCTCACCTTTTTAATCAGGATATGTTAGTTCTAAATATGATATGATCGGTTTAACTAAAACAACTGCTCTTGAAACTGCTGAAGATGCAATCACCGTGAATGTGATATGCCCTGGCTATGTTCTTACTGCTATCATAAAAGAAAATTCCCAGTTCAATGTAAAATTATGATTTGATCCGAGGCGAAGAAGCTCAGAATTTTTTTATGAGTCAATCATTAAAAGAATTAGTTGCTGTAAGCCAATTAGGGAGGGCTGCTGTGTTTTTATGTCCCTCGGCTGCCTATTAGACAACCGGAACCACCCTGAGTATGGACGGCAGTTGAATAGTAATCTCACTTTTTTATAACCACGACAAACAATTCTACGTTTTTAAAATTTGAACTTCTGTTTCATATCTGCAAGCCAGTAAGTCTATCAATTATCACCATCAGGCTTACTATTAGGATAAACAAGACCTGCTGAAATCACCAGTTTTGCTGTGTCTTCAACGCTCATCTCCAACTCAACAACATCTTCAGCGGGTAAAAATAACAGAAATCCTGAAGTTGGATTCGGTGTTGTTGGGACAAAAACACTGAGTAGGTCACCAGTATTTCCGGCTCTCTCGCTCACTTCGCCTTTGGCAACTGTCGAAATAAACCCAATAGCCCAAATACCTTTGCGTGGATATTCTATAAGACAGGCTTTCTGAAAAGACCGGTCAGTTTGAGCAAAAACTGTTTCTGAAATCTGTTTGATCCCAGAGTAGATTGATCTCACAACTGGTGTTCGTTCGACGAGAGATTCTGCATATCGGATCATAGAACGACCAATAATACCTTTTGCTAGCCAGCCAATTACGATCGTGAATAACAAAAATATTACAACGCCAATGCCGCGAACGTTAATTTGTACAGATTGATCAAGTCCTAAATATGTTTGTATCAGTTTGTCTGGCTGGTATTGCCAAGGCACAAATGGCAAGACAAAGCCGTCAATCCAACCGACGACGGACCAAATGAGCCATATTGTAAGACCAACCGGAGCTATAACAATCAGGCCAGTTATGAATGAGGCACGCAGCCGAACAAATAATCCTGGACCGCGTGGTTTTTCTGGTTCGAAAGGCGTATTCATAATTTTTCCGAAAAACGAGATACATAATTATTATGTTATGGGAGATGGCACTACAATAGTGAGTAGTGGCTTATTATATATTGGGAGCATTTAAGCTCAGCTTAGTGGCAATTTTTGCGGCAAGCTTGGCATTATTTCGGACTAATCCAATATTAGCAGACAAAGAACGCCCTTCAGTCAATTCATAAATGCGCTGCAATAAATATGGAGTGACTTCTTTGCCGGTAATTCCAATGTTATCAGCGTCTTTTTGGGCTTCGTTAATAATCGGTTTTATTATAGCATGGTTAATCTCGTATCTCTTAGGTATTGGGTTCGCTATTAATTGTCCACCAGGCAAGCCTAGAGATTTTCGAATAATGTGTGCGTTTGCAATGTCTTCTACTTTGTTCATGCGCAACGGTGCTTTTATGCCAGAACTGCGCGACCAGAACGCTGGCATTTCATTTTGCCCATAAGCAATTACTGGTACGCCTTGCGTTTCTAATATTTCAAGTGTTTTGGGAATATCAAGAATTGCTTTCGCACCTGCTGATACTACTGTAACTGGTGTTTGTGCCAGTTCTAATAAATCAGCGGAAATATCAAAGGTATTTTCTGCACCTTTATGCACTCCTCCTATGCCGCCTGTTGCAAACACTTTTATTCCAGCCAAATGAGCAACAATCATTGTAGCGGCAACTGTTGTTGCTCCTGTTCCACCCGACGCCATACAGGCAGCTATATCTGCTCGGCTTAACTTTGCGACACCAGTTGACTGAGCAAGTTTTTCAAGTTGGATGTTGGTCAAACCTACATGTAAAGTACCGGTCAAAATGGCCATTGTTGCAGGAACAGCACCAAATTTTCGGATGTCATTTTCGACAGTTTTGGCCACTTCGAGATTTTGTGGATATGGCATTCCGTGAGTTATGATCGTACTTTCTAAGGCTACTATGGGTTTGCCAGTAGCCATTGCGTCAGAAATTTCGAGTGAGGGAACGAAAGCTGTCATTAAGGTGTTCCTCCTGAAACGAAGATTGCGGCCGCTTCGAGTGCAAAAGCCAAAGAGTCTGAACGGTCAAAACCGCGCGCTTCTGCGGCAATATGTGCGGCCATGAAGGTATCACCTGCACCGGTAACGCGAGTAACATTAACTGAAGGAGGAGTTTGGCTGATGAATCCTTTTTCCGAACCTTCTGTTGAAGTTTTTGCTCCATTAGTTACCAGTACTCTAAACGCACCTTGATTAATTAAGCCCTGCGCTGCTTCATTAGTGTTTTGAAAACGTTTCTGGCATAATAAGCTGGCTTCCTCCATGTTGACATAAAGCGTACCTCGACTGTGGGCAATGAAAGGTAACAATCGCTTTGCTTTGCCCGGTGATGCTGGTGCCACGCGTAAGTCCGCCCTAGCAAAAAGGAAACTGGTGGTGATTTCGCTTAGTAGACTAGTAGTAAGATTGCCGTCGATAGCGATAAGTCCCGAATATGGCTTGGATATTGTTGCTATGGTTCCGTCTGTGAGTGGTGTTAAAATTTTGTCGCCTGCGGCTTCAAGGGAATGAGAGTCTGCAATTGCAGCTATCACTCCATTAGACCCTTCGATCGCCATATACCTGTCAGTTGGTAAATTTTCAGAACGATATACTGTATCAATTATCAAACCTTGGGCAACACAGGCTGCTAGCAATTCGTCTCCATCTGGATCATAGCCGACTGAAGTGAGTATAGCTGGTATCATTTCAAATTTGGCTAGTGTCGTGGCAATATTCATTGCCACGCCACCAGGTAGGCGTGTAATGTTTCCGGCTACATCAGAACCCTTCCGCATGGTTTGCGGTGCACGCCCAATAACGTCCCAAAGAACCGAGCCGATGCAAAGAATGTTTGGATATTTATTCATCTTTATATTTTGCCGTGCAAGGTAAGACATGGCAAGTTTGCCAATAGTGGTTTACTTGATAGGAACTGCAAAAGTAAGAGTTGCCCAAAAAGTATCCCAAACTGCTTTTTCACTATTATCTGCAGCAATCAAAACAACACCGTCAAAGAGGTAGTCGTGTCCAGATGCAACTAAGATGGATGCTACTCCATCTGAGTTTGTTCGGTGGAGTGAAATAGTAACATCACCACCTGCACCACGGTCAAACACTTCTATTTGAGCATAAGGCCTTGGAATGCCTTTATACAGTAATCTGACTAGCATTGTTCCATCAAAGTCCGGTGCATACGGATTGGTCAAAGCTACAAACTCAGTTTTTAATCCTATTTCACGATCTACTCCAACGCCATTTCCAACAGAGATCAGAGCCTTTGCGTGTCTAGTATATCTCTCAATAAATGGTACTGGGCCAAAGCCATTTTGCATATGACGGGCTTTAATGTCAGGAAAACTTTTATGATTAGCAAATGCAAGAAATTTATCCCATTCGGAATAGGTCACAAAAGCTGGGGTGGTTTCATGAACAACAATAATCAGTCCGTCTTGAGGTGCTGGCATATCGAGAGCAGGGTTGTCGCCCATTCGGCCACGAACAGTTTGAACTTTGTCATTTGTAATTACTTCAAAACGTGAAATTTTTTTATTAAAATAGGCTAATGAAATACCTTGAAATCTCTGGCCATTTTTTAAAGTTGCAGTGATATTGCCATTAGAAGCGATTTGAAAGGCATCGGGTTCAATCCAAAACTCATGTGCAGTTGAACAGCCTGCGTAAATCGCAAACCAAAATATTAAAAAAACCCGAGTGAGGAACATAATGACTGCCTTCAATTTATTTTCTGTGAAGCTGACGTTTTGGGCGATGATGTCAAGCATTTGGGTTTTGTTTTCCTCTGTTTTTGCGTTTGCTCACGAAGTTGTGCCAACAATTGCTGATTTTTCAGTTCGGGATGGGCGGGTAATCCTAGATTTGAAGGTTAATCTTGAGGCGCAATTGTCCGGGATTAACTTGGATGCTGTACAAGATACTGATGCGGCGGAAAACGTTGCAGATTATGATGAGTTACGAGCCTTGTCTGTCAGCCTTATTGCGGATAGATCACAAGGCTTAGTGGCATCCTGGAACGCTAGTTTCATCATTGTTGCTGGACAGCCTGTGACTTTACAGCTAGATAGTATTGCTGTGCCGGAGGTTTTGGATGACCAATTGCCACGTATATCCAATCTTGTTGTTTCTGGTAAAATCCCAAAAAATATTAAATCAATAGAGGTGGCTTGGCCTAAAGGTGCTGGTGATCTTGTTTTACGTCAGCAGGGTGTAGTGGCACCCTACACTGGTTTGATTAAGGGTGGTTCTGGTAGTGGACCTATTTATATTGGCGGTGGTAATCAGGCCAATGGTTGGCAAACCTTTTTTAAATATATCCCTGTCGGCTTTGATCACATATTGCCGAAAGGTCTTGATCACATTTTATTTGTACTTGGTTTATTTTTTTTATCGGCACGATTAGGTGTACTTTTATGGCAAGTTAGCGCTTTCACCCTAGCACACACTTTTACATTAGCCCTTGGTTCGTTGGAAATTGTAAATGTTCCTGCCAATATTGTTGAGCCATTGATTGCTGTTTCAATTGTGTACGTCGCCCTAGAAAATTTATTCTCTTCCAAACTTACACTGTGGCGACCAATAATTATATTTGGCTTTGGTTTACTGCATGGACTTGGGTTTGCATCTGTACTGAGCGAATTTGGCTTGCCCCGTGAACAATTTACCTTTGCCCTTATTGGATTTAACATTGGAGTTGAATTTGGCCAGTTGACAGTCATTGCAATAGCATTTCTGACCGTAGGTTGGTTCTTAACTATGCCTTGGTACCGTAGAGTGATAGCCGTCCCTGCCTCCTGTGTGATAGCGAGTATTGGAGCTTATTGGGTTGTAGAGCGTGTTTTTTTATGAAGTGGAGATGGATATTGATAACTTATTGCATTGCATTGATCAATTTAGCAATTGAATCATTATGGTTATCACTGGTCCATATTTCTTCACCAAACCCAAAAAAGTCAGTAAAGGGAGAAAGTTGGGTAACCAAATCTAATGTTAAGCCGCCTTCAGCAATCAGTGGAGTTTCAATCATCTCCGACCACCATTCAAATAATTCTTTCTTTGCAAATAGGTCTTTTGCGACGGCGCTTACAGGCCCAAAGGCAATATAGTCTGCTCCTGCGTCGCCGGCTCCAAGGCCATCATGGCGTGAGTTTCCACAAAAGCTGCCAACTATGGCGTCAGGACCAAGCACTTTTCGAGCATTTCGAACAGATTTAGAAGAATCTTCCAGATGTACCCCGTCCAGTCCCAACCGTTCTGAAAGACTGGTATGGTCGCTCAACACGATTGCGACGTCGCGCTTATGAGCTATGTCTCTGCAAATATCCGCTGCTCGGGATATAGTATCTTCGCTAGCCGTTGCTAAGGCTAGCCGAACGCAGGCAATTTCGTGCGCATCCAGAATAGAGGCTAATTGATCCGGGAATACATTGATGTCAATTACTGGGGGGGTAATCAGATATATTTTTGGTAGCCCTTGTTCGCACATATGAACCTTCCTTACAATTAGAGTGCAACAATAGCCGATATAACTTTGAAAGAAAACTTTGTTACTACTATTTTAGTTTTATTAATGAAAGCATTGTGAGGTGTGTTTGGCTAGGATAAAGCCTGCATATGACACCTACTTTTGTACTTACGCGGCCCCAGATGGGCGAAAATATTGGCGCTGCAGCGCGCGCAATGCTCAATTTTGGCATTGATAGAATGAGAATTGTTGATCCGCGGGACGGTTGGCCAAATCCAGCCGCGACAGCTTTGGCAAGCGGCGCAGGACGCGTTTTGGATGCTGCATCTATTTATAATGATGTATCTGGTGCAATTGCGGATTGTACTTTTGTTTATGCTACGACAGCTCGAAAACGTGATTTAACCAAACCAGTGCTGACCCCTGAAGCGGCGATGCAAGATACGGCAGAACGAATTACTGCGGGTGGCCATGTTGCAGTTTTGTTTGGGCCAGAACGGTCTGGCTTGGAAAATGACGATCTTTCACAAGCTAACGCGTTAATATCAGTGCCTGTTAACTCGGAATATCCGTCTTTGAATTTAGCTCAATGCGTATTATTGATTGCTTATGAGTGGATGAAAGCCGTCGGTGAAGTTACTGAAACATATACTAAATTATCTAGTACCGATTGGGCAACAGGTCAAGAAGTAGAATATATGGCTCGGCACTTTGAAGAGCGATTAGCGAATGCTGGTTTTTTCTACCCAGAAAATAAATCAGAAAGTATGCGTCTTAATTTACGTAATATGTGGAGTAGAATGTCTCTTACTAAAGCTGATGTTCAAATGCTGCATGGAATGCTGCGGCAGATGGTCCGCTGGGCTGAACACCGGTGATGCTGGACGTCCGGTAGTGACCACCCTAGATTACATCTCAAGTAAGGCGAGAGATTAAAATGAAGAATAATCGCAGTATTTTTGAAGATGTTGATACGAACAAAAAACAGTTTTTGAGCGGAGGTGTCATAGATCAAGGGCGAGGCGGTGCCCGTTATTCAATCTGTATCTGGCTGCTAATGTTATTTTTTTTAGTAATTATCATGATTGTCGTCGGTGGCTTAACACGTTTGACTGATAGTGGTCTGTCGATAACCGAATGGCGTCCAATCACTGGTGCAATCCCACCTATGAGTACAGCCGACTGGGAAGCAGAGTTTGCTAAGTATAGAAATATTGATGAATTTCAACTTCAAAACCGATGGATGGATTTGTCTGATTTTCAGGTAATATATTGGTGGGAGTGGGGACATCGTCAATTGGGACGAGTGATAGGCCTTGTATGGGCAATCGGTTTTTTTTGGTTTTTGCTTCGTGGTAAAATACCAACTGGATGGACATCAAAGTTGCTGTTGCTAGGAGTGCTTGGTGGTGCCCAAGGAGCAATTGGGTGGTGGATGGTATCCAGTGGCATAACCTCGGGTAAGGGTATGTTGGATGTTGCAAGTTATAGATTGGCATTACATCTTGGTCTCGCATTTCTTATTCTGGGTTTCATTTCTTGGTTTATACTGCTGCTAAGGCGTTCAGAACGTGATTTAATGCAAGCAAGAAGGGAAAAGGATGCTAAACTGTTCGGTCTCTCAACTGGATTGCTGTATTTTACTTTTTTGCAAGTACTAATTGGAGCCTTGGTTGCTGGGATTGATGCAGGGCGTAGTTACACCGATTGGCCGCTCATGGGAGGTCAGTTATTCCCTGCTAATTCATTTATTTTAAGCCCATTCTGGAGCAATTTTTTTGAAAATCCTGCATTACTTCAATTCATACATAGATCGACTGGATATTTGTTATTCGCCATTACTTTGTTTGTTTGGTTGCAGGCGCGCAAGTCCGCTATGATCAAGACACGCTTCGCATTTAATGCAATGTTTGTTGGAATGTGTTTTCAGCTTGTTTTAGGAATTTTAACTGTAGTGTATGGAGCACCCTGGCAAGTCGCGATCCTGCACCAACTAATGGCAATAGTTCTTTGGACACTTATATTACGCTCTAGGTTTCTATCAGCTTACCCGCTTGCAACCGCTATTAAAGGAAATATTTGATGAAAGCCTATCAAGATTTAATGGCTTTTGAATATGAAACTCAGGCGTTAAGTCAAATTTCTGGTCGGTTAAGTTGGGATCAAGAGACTGTGATGCCGCGGGGGTCCTCAAAGCAACGCAGTGAAGAGATGGCTGCGATTGAATCTGTCTTGCATGCGCGCCGCACTGACGATCGTTTGGGTGAGTGGTTGGCAGCGATTAATACTCGTGATCTCAAAACTGTTGAACGTGCTCAGGTACGTGAAATCTCTCGTAGTTTTGAACGATCTTGTAAAATTCCGTTAAAACTCGCGAAAGCTATGGCCCGTTTGACTTCAACTGCACAAGGAAAATGGGCTGAGGCAAGGGCTGAAGACGACTTTGCAACTTTCGCCCCAATTTTGGGAGAGGTTGTTTCACTTAAGCGTGAAGAAGGCATGGCTTTAGCCGGGGGTGGCGATGTTTATGACGCTATGCTTAATGATTACGAACCTGGTACAAATGGCTCTGATCTAGAAGAAATGTTCAAGGCTATGCGTCCGGAGCTTGTAGATTTACGTTCCGCAATAGAAGGTCAGTCAATACCTTTCAGTTTGAAAGGACACTTTGAAGAAAATCTCCAAATGTTGTTGAGTGCGAAACTAGCATTGGTTTTCGGTTACGATACTTCGCGTGGTCGCATCGATAAAGCGGTACACCCGTTTTCAAGTGGGTCCGGTCATGACGTGAGAATAACAACACGAACTAATCCACAAGATCCTTTCAATTGTTTGTATTCAACGATTCACGAAGTTGGTCATGCAAGCTATGAGCAAAATATAGATGACGCTTATTTGTTTACACCTTTGGGTCGCGGCGTCTCAATGGGTGTTCACGAAAGCCAAAGTAGAATTTATGAAAATCAATTGGGTCGAAGTAGAGCTTTTACTGGCTGGTTATACGGTCAGATGAGGGATATTTTTGGTGATATAGGAGTGGATAGTGAAGACTGTTTTTACGCCGCTGCAAACCGCATTACGGATGGATATATTCGTACAGAGTCAGATGAGGTGCAATACAATTTACACGTATTACTCCGCTTTGATCTTGAACGCGCTTTAATGAGAGATGATTTGGACGTTTCTGAATTGGAAGTTGCATGGAATGATCGTTTTAAATCTGATTTTGGGTATGCCGTAGACAAACCGTCAAATGGTGTTTTACAGGACGTACATTGGTCTGTTGGTCTCTTCGGTTATTTCCCAACATACTCTTTAGGTAATGTTTACGCAGGCTGTCTGTACGAAGGTCTTCGCGCCGCAGTGCCTCGTTTGGATGAGCAACTAGCACAGGGTGAAACTTCCAGCGCAATAAATTGGTTGTGTGAAAACTTACAACAGTATGGAGCACTCTATGAACCGCAAGATGTGATCCAGCGTGCAAGTGGGATGACGCCATCACATAAACCTCTTATTAATTATCTGAAGACAAAGTTTGGCGAAATTTATGACATTTAAGGAATTTAGTTGCCTAGTTTTTGTAACTCGTCTTTGCGAACTAAGTATAACCTAGGTAAACAATCAACCTGTAAGAAACTAATTAATGCTTAGTTTCCAACTAAGTTCTCACAATAGATTTCAAATCTATTAAATAGAATGAAGAATTAGAAAACATAAAAATATGCAATATTGATGTATTTAGTGAAATGAAAAATAAAAATTAAACTTAAATAAAATAATTTAAAATATTGTTATAATTATATAATTTTCATTTTAATGGTGGGCTTATTTAGTCCTCCTCTGGAGGATTTTGCTCTCCTTGATCTGCAATCCAAGCGACGCTAACAACTTCTTCACCTTTGCCTGTATCAAATACTTTAACACCGCCAGCACTACGCGACCTGAAACTTATCCCTTCAATGGGGACCCTGATCGATTGTCCTTTAGATGTTGCCAACATAATTTGATCGTCTATTTCCACAGCGAATGATGCAACAATTTTGCCGCCCCTCATTACTTTATCCATTGCCGATACGCCAAGCCCACCACGTCCTCGCACAGGGTAATCATGAGAAGAACTTAATTTACCTGCGCCACCCGCAGTAATTGTCAATACTAAGTTTTCTGCAGCCGACATTTCTGCATAACGGGTTTGATCGATAGTTGCATTCACATTTTCTTCTTCGCCATCCAAAATATCGATGTCGTCTGTTAAACCTGCAATAGCTCTACGCATTTTTAGGTATGCAGAACGTTCGTCACTGCTGGCATTAAAGTGTCGGATTATCGACATTGAAACCACACGTGCGTCCCCGTTGAGCCTTATTCCACGCACACCAACAGAAGCACGAGAGTTAAATACGCGTACGTCAGTTGCGGGAAATCGAATTGCACGGCCAGAATTAGTTACTAACATAACGTCATCATCATGGCTCGCTATTCTTGCATTAATCAGAGTGGTATTTGCGTGATCGTCTTCAAATTTCATGGCAATTTTACCGTTACGCTGGACTTTGGTGAAATCAGATAATTTATTACGCCTAACTGTTCCAGCAGACGTAGCAAAAACTACCTGCAAATCATCCCATTCTTTTTCATCACGATCAACTGGCATTATAGCTGCTATACTGACACCTGTCGGTATTGGAAGAATGTTGACGATCGCCTTACCTTTTGATGTGCGACTACCTTGTGGCAAGCGCCAAGTTTTTAATTTATAAACCATTCCATCAGTAGTAAAAAAGAGCAATTGAGTATGGGTATTGGCAACAAAAAGTGTTGTTATCACGTCTTCTTCTTTAGTTTGCATACCCGCGACGCCTTTTCCGCCACGCCGTTGACTTCTGAAATCGGCTAGTGGTGTGCGTTTGATGTAACCTCCAGAGGTTACAGTAACTACCATGTCTTCGCGTTCAATAAGGTCTTCGTCTTCCATATCGCCGGACCAGTCGACAATCTCTGTACGGCGTGGCTTAGCAAACAGTTCTTTGGTTTCCCGGAGCTCATAACCAATGATTTTTAAGATACGCTCACGACTACCAAGAATATCCAAGTACTCTTTGATTTTACCGGCTAAAATTTCAAGTTCATCGGTAACTTCCTTTACCCCTATTTGGGTTAAACGTTGAAGCCGTAATTCCAGAATTGCGCGCGCTTGCGTTTCAGACAGATTATAGGTCCCGTCGTCGTTTGCTGTGTGTGTCGGATCGTCGATTAAAGCAATATATTGCAGTATATCAATGGCGGGCCAGCGGCGCTCTGTTAGTTTACCTCTGGCTTCTGCCGCATCTGCTGATTGACGAATAGTGGCAACAATTTCATCTATATTGGTGACTGCTACGGCAAGACCACATAAAATATGACTACGCTCTCGTGCTTTACGAAGTTCGAAGGCCGTTCGGCGAGCCACCACCTCTTCGCGAAACTCTATAAAACTTGTAAGAAATCGACGAAGAGTGAGTTGTTCAGGGCGACCGCCATTAAGTGCAAGCATGTTGCATCCAAACGAGGTTTGCATTGGTGTAAATCGGAAAAGTTGGTTCAAAACAACTTCAGCTGTCGCGTCCCGTTTAAGTTCAACAACAACACGAACTCCATTGCGGTCAGATTCATCCTGAACGTGTGATATACCTTCTATTTTTTTATCACGTGCTGCCTCAGCGATGCGCTCGATCATAGTTGCTTTATTTACTTGATAAGGGATTTCATCAAGAATGATTGCATATCTGTCTTTTCTTATTTCTTCTATCCGTGTTTTGGCACGGATTATGACGCTTCCGCGCCCCTCTAAGTAAGCTTTGCGAGCGCCACTACGGCCAAGCATGATGCCACCTGTTGGAAAGTCAGGTCCTGGTACATATTCAATCAGTTGTTCACTTGATAAATCTGGCTCGTCAATTAAAGCGAGGCAAGCATCTACGACTTCACCCAGATTATGCGGTGGAATATTGGTTGCCATGCCTACGGCAATACCGCCTGCACCATTAACCAGCATATTTGGGAACCGGGCAGGTAACACAGTCGGTTCACGGTCTTTTCCATCGTAGTTATCTTGAAAATCTACTGTGTCTTTATCAATGTCAGCAAGAATGAAGCTCGCTGGTTTATCCATACGTACTTCTGTGTATCGCATGGCGGCTGCGTTATCCCCATCCATGGAGCCGAAATTACCTTGTCCATCCAAAAGGGGCAACGACATTGAAAAATCTTGTGCCATTCTAACAAGTGCATCATAAATAGCAGAGTCGCCATGAGGGTGATATTTACCCATAACATCACCAACAGGACGCGCAGACTTGCGATATGATTTGTCGTGTGTGTTACCGGTCTCTGACATCGCGTAGAGAATACGGCGGTGAACAGGCTTTAATCCATCTCGCAAGTCAGGAATGGCGCGTGATACGATTACCGACATGGCGTAATCTAAATAAGATGTTCGCATCTCATGTTCTATCGTTACGGAAGGACCTCTATATTCAGGTCTTCCCGCTGGTTTTTCTGATTTATTTTCAGTTGGTTCTGGCTTATCGTTCACGTTAATCAGCCCGTTCTTATTATGGGTAAACTTCTTAAACCAAACATAGCAGAAAGGGTAGATAGGCTGCAATGCCTGATACGAAGCAAATGTGACCTAATTAATTGACTGGCAAATAGACATTTAATAAAAATTAAAACTTGGAGCTGTCCTAGCAAACTAGTTCAGATATCTTCTAACCCATTGTGTTAGTTGGGATAACTGCGCTGACGAGTCACTCTTGTTACATCTCCACTCGCATCCCTAACGAATAACCTAAAATGCGACTTGGGAACACTGTGAATTTACGTATGTGGAGCTTGGCCTAGTTCCAGAAATTCTCAATGCCATTGATGTGATTAGGCGGTCTGCGAAGAGCTTAGAATGTTTGATACGGAAGTGATGGAAGTCTGACAAATCCAGTACATTATAGCCGCGCCAGAAGTCGGAATAGACGATGCTATCCGGGATCCATCTTACGCTCTGTTATGGGGATCAGCGTGGCGTCTGAAGCAGACGGAGTGGTCTTGGTATAGACCTTTCCACCCCTTTTAATAAACTAGATACAGGGATCTTACCCGCAGCACCCCTAACACGTTTACTTTTGTGTTTGCTACCAAAACAATTCTCTTCTAACTTAATCTTTCCGCCGAATATAGCCTCACTCGCCGCCTCTAGTTCGCAGGCAAGAATTTTGCGCAGACGAAGAAAATAGTAGGCGACGGTATTGCGGTGAACCCCACAAAGCCTCGCCGCTGTTCGCGCCGTGGTTCTGGCTACAAAATGCTCAATCAGACGTACTTATTTGTGCTGACTTAAACGACCCTTTCTCATGTGTCCCATAATAACCTCAATATTGGTTGTTTAGGACAGCTCCAAAAATTTTTGGAAGATTAATAAACTTTTCACCAGCGTTTTAGCTACATTTTAAATTCGAGTGAATAATATTAAAATTCCCATTACTATTCATAGCTTTAAACTGAAAACGTTAAAAATTGCTAATTTTTTAATCACGTTGAGCAACTTGCACCGCCTAATACGCAGAATTTAGCGCAGTGGGGATGGTTTAGCGACACCTCACTTTCAGCTTCTTGAAGTGTCGCACCCAATTCAAATCGAGGATCATATGGTAACAATGTGCAGGCTAGAACTGATGGTGACAGAGCACCTTTACGCTTGACCACCATCCGAGAGGACGAACACATAACAGTCTCAGGTTTTTTATTTAAGATTGACCAGCAAGCCTGTGTTATTTCTGGTACATCTTTAGTCTCATCCATTTCGGGAAAGAGAACAGTTTCGCTTGGATTGTAAGCATCAATATTCCAATTATGTTTTGCAAAGAGGGCGGCGAAGCCCGCTCGGGCCAGAGGTTCGCTTTCGGCCATCTCGACTCGCCCAGCAACAGCCAGCTTAGCTTTGATGGAGGATAACCAATTTACGCCAAGTAAACTCTTTTCAAAAGCGCCTTTACCCCGTTCAGAATCGTGGATTTTACTTTGATGATGGTCAAGGCTGATGCGAAAAGTTAGTTTTTCCCTATATTTGGATATCAGATTAATCAGTCCAGTCTTTATAAACGGCCTCATCATTGGCTGCATGGCGTTGGTTAAAACCAATACATCATAGCCTCTTTTCAATGAAATTGTTAACATTTCGATTATTTGCGGATTCATAAATGGCTCGCCTCCGGTGAAGGCTATTTCTCGAACGTCCCATTTTCTTATTTTTAGTTGATCAAGGTAAGGAATTATCTCTTCAGATTTCAAATAGACTAAAGCATCATTTGTTGGTGAACTTTCGATGTAACAGTTATTACATGTTATATTACACAAAGTGCCTGTATTAAACCAAAGGGTTTCTGGTTGATTTAGTGCGACCTTGGCGCGTTTTTCACCTCGTATGGTCAATTCTGGATCTTGGAATTTTTCTGTATTAGCAAAAATGGGATCTGTCATACGCGCATCCAATATTTAAATTTTTTATTTATTAATCTTAATTTAATCTAGAGAAAAGTGACCTGTTAAATATTAACACGCTTGTGATAAACAAAATGTCAAATGCGTAAGTATTGAAACATAGTACGACTTTTTGTTTGTTGTTCCTGTAGTCATCTATGGTAATGTTTGCGCAAACATTTTTGCAAGGAGCAGGCATATGGTGTCACGAGTCATTCCTGTCGGCGTTTTTGATTTAGTAATTTTTGGTGGAACGGGTGACCTTGCCCGTCGCAAGATTTTGCCCGGTTTGTTTAGACGATACTGTTCGGGACAAATGCCTCCTGATGCAAGAGTGATTGGGGCTGCCCGCACAGAAATGAGTAGTGAGAACTATCGCGAATTTGTAGCAAAAGCTGTGCGCGAATTTGGTGTGGTAGGACAAGGCATCGATACTGATTTAGAGAAATTCCTTGCACGTATTGAATACGTAGCAATTGATGCGTGCGGTGTAACAGGTTGGAACAAATTAATAAAACTTGTTCGTTCTGATGTTGTTAGGGCCTACTATTTTTCTGTGGCACCAAGTCTTTTTGGTGATTTGGCGCAGCGTTTGAATATTCACGGATTAACAGACGAGTTTAGTCGGATCGTTGTTGAAAAACCTTTTGGTCGAGATTTGAAAACCGCGAAAACTCTTAACACTGATTTGGCAACGTATTTTAACGAAGGTCAAATATACCGAATTGACCATTATTTGGGTAAGGAGACTGTACAGAACCTAATGGCTGTTCGATTTGGTAATATGCTTTTTGAACCACTTTGGAATAGTCAATATGTTGACCATATACAGATTACCGTGGCTGAGACAGTTGGGGTCGGCGATCGCGGAGAGTATTATGACAAATCTGGTGCTATGCGTGATATGGTGCAAAACCACCTTATGCAACTGTTATGTCTCATTGCGATGGAGCCACCCTCAAAGTTTGACCCTGATGCCGTGCGCGATGAAAAACTTAAAGTAATCCGTGCTCTTGATCCGATGGATCCACATCAAATTATACGTGGCCAGTACGATGGATTTGGTGACGGCCCCAGCTATCGTCAGGCTGTCCGGGACGCTCAGTCACGCACTGAAAGTTATATAGCAATGAAGGTTGGCGTATCTAACTGGCGGTGGGCTGGGACACCGTTTTATTTACGCACTGGTAAGCGTTTAAAAGCGCGTTCTAGTGAGATAACTGTTGTGTTCAAGGAGTTAAATCACTCAATCTTTGGAGAGCAGGAGGACCATCATAACGTATTATCAATCCGTTTGCAGCCAAATGAGGGGATTACGCTTGGAGTAACTATTAAAGAACCAGGCCCGGGGGGCATGCGTCTTGTTGATGTGCCACTTGATATGACATTTGCGGAAGCTTTAGGCGAGGGTTCGGAGGAGCCTCCTGATGCTTATGAACGTCTAATAATGGATGTTATACGTGGCAATCAGACCCTTTTCATGCGGGGTGACGAAGTAGAAGCGGCATGGGCTTGGACAGATCCAATAATTGAATCTTGGGAGGCGCGCGGTGATGTGCCAAAAATTTATGAAAGTGGAAGTGAAGGACCTGAAGATGCAGTTCAGATGATGGCGCGTGATACGCGCGTTTGGCGAAAGGTTAGTCCATGAAGTTGATTAAGTATGCTGACCGAGAGATGCTGGCAATTGAACTGGCTAATAGGCTGTTAGATGAACTTAAAAATAGCTTACTTGTCCATTCGGAGGTATGTTTCGTTGTGCCAGGTGGCACAACGCCAGGTCCAATTTTTGATATTCTATGTGCTGCGGAAATAGAATGGGATCGTGTACATTTATTTTTGAGCGATGAACGATGGGTACCAGAAAACCACAATCGGTCCAATACGCGCGTTATCAAAGAACGTTTTTTGATTAAGCGGGCGGCTGCCGCGCAGTTTGTTCCGTTCTATATGCCGGGGAAAACACCGGCTACAGCTAGTCCTATTTTGTCTGAAATACTTGCAAATAAAATGCCAATATCTCTTTTACTGCTGGGCATGGGGGTAGATATGCATACTGCCTCATTATTTCCTAATGCTGTTAACCTACCTGCAATGTTAACAAATAATGCACCGTTAATTGTTCCTGTTTCAGTAATAGGTCAGGAACCCCGTATTTCATTAAGTGGGCGTGCCCTCAAAAGTGCAACAAATAAGCATCTTGTAATCTCTGGAGCAGATAAACTGGCTGCCTTGGAAATTGCACAAGAGCAAACGCCAGTAACGGCACCAGTTGCAACTGTTTTAGATAATTTAACTGTACATTGGGCGGAATAAAATTTGATGTGGAGTAATTTGAAAACAAAGCATTATGCTGTACGGGAGCGCACTATTCTTGATCTTTTCGATGAGACGCGTGGCGATGACTTTTCAGTTGAAACTGCATACATGCGGTTTGATTATTCAAAAACTAATATTGATGTGCCCACACGGAAGATGCTCATTACTTTAGCAGATGACGCAGGAGTAGCAGCGCGTCGTGATGCAATGTTTTCTGGCAAAAAAATTAATGAAACTGAAGGCCGTTCAGTTTTGCATACGGCTCTACGAAATCTTGATGGTAGTCCAGTGATTGTCGACGGGATTGATGTGATGCCAAAAGTTCTTGCTACATTGGAACGCTTGTTCATTTATGCAAACGAAGTACGCCAAAGTAATATCACTGATGTGGTTAATATAGGGATTGGTGGCTCCGATCTTGGCCCAGCGATGGCTGTCCAAGCACTTAGTCCTTACCAAAACGGACTACGTTGCCATTTTGTTTCTAACGTGGATGGTGCTAACATTGCTGATGTGTTGTGTGAACTGGATGCAAAAAAAACTTTGGTGATTGTGGCTTCAAAGACTTTTACAACAATTGAAACAATGACTAATGCTCGTACCGCCAGAGTTTGGATGAAAAAAAATGGTGGTGATACTAGTGCGCAATTTGTCGCTCTCTCGTCTAATTTGGAAAAAACTGCAGAGTTTGGGATACCACCTGAGCGTGTCTTTGGGTTTGAGAATTGGGTTGGTGGAAGATATTCCATCTGGGGACCGATTGGCCTAAGCATTATGTTGGCAATTGGATCTTATAACTTTAGGGATTTTCTGCGTGGTGCCGAAGAAATGGATAGGCATTTTTGCGATGCAAAAGGAGCGGCAAACATGCCACTCATGCTGGCTCTGACTGGGATATGGCATAGACAGATTTGTGGTTTTATTAGTCATGCGGTTTTGCCTTACGACCAACGACTGGTTCTATTGCCATCCTATCTTCAACAACTGGAAATGGAGTCAAATGGCAAGTCTGTTACGATGGATGGATCTTCTTTAACATTGGAGAGCGGCCCTTTAGTTTGGGGCGCGCCTGGAACAAATGGTCAGCATGCATTTTATCAATTATTGCATCAAGGTACGACAGTTATTCCTTGTGAATTTATGATTGCTGCTACCGGACACGAAACTGAGCTTTCGCACCATCATGATTTGCTCGTTGCTAATTGTTTAGCACAATCCGAGGCTCTAATGCGAGGTCGATCTCTAAATGATGCGCGCGCTCTATTAGTGGATAAATTTGATGGTCCAGAGTTATGTCGACAGGCTGCGCATCGTGTATTTTCCGGAAACCGCCCGTCCACCACTTTGATGTATCCAAAGCTTGATCCTTTTACGTTGGGTCAAATTATAGCGCTTTATGAGCATCGCGTATTTGTTGAGGGTGTAATTTTAGGGATAAACTCATTTGACCAATGGGGGGTCGAATTAGGTAAGGAATTGGCCATGGCGCTGCAACCTATTGTCATAGGAAAACAAACCGCTGACACGAAGGATAGTTCTACAAAGAGTTTAGTAGCTTATTTGCATAGACAGCGCATCTAGTTTTAACTGTAAGTGGTATTTATACAGAGCTTTTAAAGCATTTGATATAAGTGTTACGGTGATTTTCATTTTTATTTAACTAAAAATTGGTGGTTAGTATAATGGAAATTTTTATTGGTGGGACAATGCCTTGCCTTTATATTTTTTCTTAATTTCATCTGTGATTAAATTTGGTAAATCATATAATTATTTAATAATATTAATAAAACAGCTAAGCCCATCCGTAAAACGTATTATTTTAAATTCTAATATTAATGAAAGAAACGTGTTCCGAGAGGTTGCTGAAAAATATGGTTAAACAAATATTATGCGCTGTATATGCCTGTAAAACTTGGTTGGAATTGTCCACTTTTTGTATATAGGGTGTATTGAAAATGGTTGATCACCACAAAACAGATACTCTAAATCGGACGTGGAGATACTTATGCTTGGTCAAATGATGAATTTCCCACTGACCATTGGTTCATTGGTGGACCATGCGGCTCGGTATCACGGCACAACTAGAATTGTATCTGTTAATACAGTTTATGGTATTGAAAGTACTACTTGGGCTTCAGTAAACGCAAATGCGCATCGTTTGGGTGATGCATTGACTAATTTGGGGCTCAGACCACAGGCACGATGTGCAACTATTGCCTGGAATAATCGCCGACATTTAGAAATTTATTTTGGCGTTTCAGGCGCGGGTTTTATCTGTCACACAATTAATCCGCGCCTGTTTCCTGAGCAATTAATTTACATTATTAACCACGCTGAAGATGAGGTGATGTTCATTGATAAAACTTTTATACCTTTAGTTAAGGCCATTCGTGATAAACTAACTTTTGTTAAATATATTGTATTGATGGAAGGCCGAGATGAAGAATCTGGTAATGAAATTAATGGCTTAATATATTACGACGAACTCATTTCTATAGGTTCTCCAGAAAAGGATTGGCCAGATTTTGACGAAAATACGGCATCGTCACTTTGCTATACATCTGGGACGACGGGAAACCCGAAAGGGGTTTTATTTTCCCACCGTTCAACTGTTTTGCACTCTTTCGCCTCTAACACTCGAGACTGTATTGGGTTTTCTGCTCGTGATATTGTCTTACCAGTGGTTCCAATGTTTCATGTAAATGCTTGGGGATCACCTTATGCATGTGCCATGGTGGGGGCACAGATTGTATTGCCAGGTCCTAGATTAGATGGAGCTTCGCTTGTTAATTTAATTGAAAAATACCGCGTAAGCATTGCACTTGGTGTTCCAACGATTTGGCGGGGACTTTTGACTGAAGCCCGAAAGTTAGATACAACTTTGGGCAGTCTAAAGCGTACTGTTGTAGGGGGCTCGGCTTGTCCTCCATCTATGATTGCTGAATTTCGTGATGATTTCGATGTTGAACTTATACATGCTTGGGGAATGACAGAAATGTCGCCATTAGGTTCCTCTAACCAACCACTGGCAAAGCATTTTGATTTACCGATTTCTGAACAACATGCTTTACGTGAAAATCAAGGTCGGCCACCTTGGGGGGTGGAACTTAAAATCGTAGATCCAAGTGGTGTTGAATTACCGAAAGATGGAGTTACCCAAGGAGATCTCATGGTAAGGGGCCATTGGATTTTAGAAAGATATTTTCGTCAAACACGCGAAGAAACACTTACGGATGATTGGTTTCATACTGGTGATGTCGCTACATTGGATAATGATGGATATTTATCAATTAAGGATAGATCAAAAGATATTATCAAGTCTGGGGGAGAGTGGATTTCATCAGTTGATTTAGAGAATATTGCGATTGCACACCCATCATTGGAAGATGCAGCAGTAATTGGTGTGCATCATGAAAAATGGGATGAGAGGCCAATATTAGTGGCTGTTCCAGCAGAAAAACATTCACCAAGCGAAAGTGATGTACTTACTATTTTTGATGGTAAAGTTACGAAATGGCATATCCCAGACAAAGTTGTTTTTACAGACCTATTGCCACGTAATGCCACAGGTAAAGTTTTGAAACGTAATTTGCGAGAGACTTATTGTAATATTTTGATAGATTAATTTATTTAAGGGCTGCCTAGGTCCATTTGTTGCATTTTTTCGACGACGTTTGGGAAGCATACACTGTAAGATATAAGCAGATTCAGAAACTTAAATTTAGTTTCTTATTTTGAAGAAATAAATATGTATATTCGACGCTAATCATATAAATTATGATTTTATAAAGCCTTCTGGAAATTAGTATCATTCGTCAGTGTTAAGATAATTTTGTCGTGCAGGTCCCTTATATTTTTCGATAAGCTCCGCCTCAACTTCTGAGCCATCTTTAAGAAAAGGTAAAATCCCCTTTCTTAAAGATGCGCCCCGCATGGCCTTTATATCAACGTCAGATTTAGTAACTCTTTGTGACATGCGTAATCCCCAAGCATGTAAGTACTCTGTAAGCCTTGCTATTTCGGCTTCATGGCTTTGGTCTTTGGCGAGATCAATTAGTTCATCAGGATCTGTTTGGAGATCAAATAACATAGAGCGCAGGTTGGAGGCGGCGCAATGCATGAGTTTATAGCGCCCGTCAAATACCATAAATATGCGACAATCACGTGGCTCAAGTTCCAATGTTTTAGCAATAGGTTGTGCGGAAAAATCGTACTCTGATATTACATATTTTCGCCATTCAGTCTGTTCACCAATCAAAAATGGCACCAGACTGCGACCTTCAACGATGTGATCTGGCACCTGGCCTCCTATTATATCAATAAATGTTGAAGCTAAATCAATGGACTCGACTAATTCATTGCAGACAGTGCCTCTTGTGGCTCCAGCTGCTTCACGTGGATCATATATTATTAATGGTATTTTTACTGAGGGATCATGAAATAAATTTTTTTCCCCCAACCAATGATCGCCGAGGTAATCCCCATGATCTGAGGTCAATACAATCATTGTAGTATCAAGTTTATCGTTTTGTTCCAGATAATCTAACAATCTCCCCAGTTGATCATCACACTGTTTTATTAAACCCATATAAGCTGGAATTACTTTTTGGCGTACATTTTCATCTTGAAATGCTTGCCCAATGGGATTTTGCATAAATTGCTCGAAAACTGGATGTGGACATTCTTTTTCTACCAAAGCTTTGGTAGCTGGCTGTATATGTTCGGAACCAAACATTGACGCGTAGGGCATTGGTACAATGTAAGGCCAGTGTGGTTTAATATAGCTAAGATGTGCGCACCATGGACCAGTATTTTGGTCCATAAATTTTATGGCTTCGTTTGTTAGCCAAGGTGTTTCACTATCTTCCTCTCGAATGTTTGCTGGCAAATTGGTATTATCAAATATCCATCCAGTAGCAATTTGGCTGTTTTTTACACTTGCGTTTGCATAATCAGCCCATGGATTTGTTCCATCATAACCTTTTGACTTTAGATAATTATTATAGGGACTTGATTTTGAGTCATAAAATCCATCTGGACCCTCTGCCCACAATCCATCATCCCTGATCCAAGGGTCAAAACCGCATTCTGACTGCCGTACGCCTATTATACTGTCCAAGTTCAACCCTAGCCGAGCTAACCCGTCGGCGTCAGCTTTCATATGGGTTTTGCCTATCAAATGACACGCCATCCCATTTGCACGCAAATGGTCTCCTAAAGTAAGTTCACCCACGCGTAAAGGAAAGCCATTCCAATGGGCTCCGTGCGAGGATGCATAGCGCCCAGTATAAAAGCACATCCGGGAACTCCCGCAAATAGGGGACTGTACATATGCGTTATTAAACTGAACGCCCATCGAAGCAACGCGATCAAAATTCGGAGTTTGTAAGTGTGGGTGACCTGAGCAGCTTAAATAGTCAAACCGCAATTGGTCATACATTATAAAAAGAATATTCACGTTTTGCACGCGATCAATTTTCCATATCTGTTTTTATTTTCCATGGATTAATAATAGATCCGTTTAAAGTATTGACCAAGTGATCTTAAAGATATTCAATTATTTTATAAGTTGTGAAGGTTCAGCATTTTTAAAAATGGTATTTTTTAATTAATTCACAAGATTTGAAAGTTATTAACTTCTGTACAAGAAAGATAACCCTAGCTGTAATAACATAATTGAAAATAGTATTAGTTAAGTTTTTGTTTCACGAGATCTTTAACCTGTTTTCCTCATGATTTTTTCCTGTCTACACCTTTCCACCGCAATTTACTACAAAACCACATTTCAATGTTACGAGTAATGGCTTGTTCTACCGCGGTTGCTAGCTTTTGGGTCAATTCGAATTCCACTTTTTTTCCTTTTCGACCCAAAGGCATTATTGGCGCTTGAAAACTCACTCTTAAATGTCCCGGTTCGACTCTGATAACTTCAAAAGGAATTATTGGGCAATCATAGTTTATAGCTAATCGGGCGGGTAGTCGTGTAAAAGTTGCATTGTGTCCTAAAAACTCAACGTCAATACCGGTACGGACACGTTGATCTACGAGTAGTGCGACTGACTCACCACGGTCTAAAGCTTTAAAACAGGGTTTAAGTGCTTTCTGTTTTTCAACATACTTGGCTCCTGTTTGATTACGATATTTTTGAAGAAGATTTTCTATTATTGGACTTTTATTTTCTGTGTAAATAACGGTTACTGGTTGTTTTTGCTTGTCAAAAATTAAAGCACTTAATTCCCAACTTCCAACATGAGCACCAACATAAATCGCTGGTCCTTTTCCGTCAAAAGCCAACCCATTTGCCGTAACTGTATCAATGCGGGCGCCTTTTTGATCGTATCTGAAATCAGAGATATGTGCTATTTCGGCAATGTGGCGACCAAAATTAGCAAGCATTTGTTGCGCAATTTCTTCAACTTTTGTTTCTTCCATATTAGGAAAAATATAACGGATGTTTGTGCGCATATTATGCGATTTAACAAAAATATTACTGCCTTTTGTCAAAACAAACGCCATCAAAGCAGATGCTTTTTTTGTTGGAAGGTTTCTAACGGCAAAGTGGAGAAATGATATCAGCGGATTTATGTATTTTGGGATTTTTTTTGCCACTATTTCTGCCTCTTACTCTGACAACCAGGTGGAGCTCTAATAAATACAAGAGGCTGAAGGTTTTTCGCGTGATACCATAGTTTACGTAAAAATTTATGTCTGATCAAGACCGTGTGTTGCGACACTATTATTAATATAAGCAGGAAATAATTTTATTTATAGTATTTCACTATTCCGTGGTATTTGCAGGAGAAAGTTATTTGGACTGTCTGGTTAGTAGAGAAAAATTTATATAAAAATCAGTTAGTTGTAAAATTTTTAATACTTAAATATTTCTATCAACTTTGTTAATTAGGTTGTAATATTTAATCACTTAGGAAAATTTTTCATTACCCTCCCAATACTTTCTGGCCAATAACTCTGCCTTTTGTTAACAATTTCCTTTTTTAAATACCTTCTAAAGTTTTCTAGATAATGCTTTAGCAAATTGTAACAATGTGAAATGCTATGATTATGAGGTACTTGATGTTTGTTTTGATCGTAGGCAAAACAAACATCAAATTAATTATCATTGGAATAAAACGTTGAAAGCAATTATTCTTAGCGCTGGACAAGGGAGCAGATTGCTACCGTTAACCCAAAATCAACCCAAGTGTTTGCTTCCTATAAACGATCGTTCTATTCTTGAATGGCAGTTAAACGCCCTCGCTTTAAACGATATTAACGATGTAACGGTTGTTACTGGGTTTTACGCTGAAGAAGTGGAAAATTTAATTGCTTCGAGAGATTTTGGGAAACAAACGGTTCGGACACTGTATAATCCCTTTTTTGCTGTAGCAGACAATGCTGGAAGTTGCTACGTCGCACGCGAAGAAATGACTGATGAATTTATAGTCATCAATGGTGACACATTGTTTGAGCCAGAACTTGCGGCTAGAGCTCTCAATCAGAGAAATCACTCAATCACTGTAACGATTGATAGGAAAAATACCTACGATGGTGATGACATGAAAGTTTGTCTTGAAGGCGATCACTTGATACGCATTGGAAAGGCGCTGCCGTTAGACGTTGTTGATGCTGAGTCAATCGGTTTTTTAATGTTCAACAGGGAAGGTGGCGCACTCTTCAAAGAAGCTATTGTCAATTTGCTCCGTGGTGAACATGGTTTGAAGAGTTGGTATTTAAGAGCCATTGACGCACTTGCTGTTAAAAAAGTTGTTGGTATAGCATCTATAGAAGGGTTCGCTTGGCAAGAAGTTGATTTCATGGATGATTTAAGTCGTGCAAAAGCTCTCAGTGATAAATGGGGTGGACACTCTCGATAAAGATTCGCTTGAGTTTATTTATTTTCTCTTTTTGAAAGTATATTTTCTACAAGCTTATAGTCATCGATAGTGTCAACATCTATTGCTGCCTCTGGAAATGGCATTTGTGTAATAGCCAATTTAGTTCCCGTTCGTTGGCCAAGTTTATTCACGGCCTGTGATATAGATAAACTATTGCTTAAATAGCGAAGGACAACCCAAAATCCAAGTTGGCGGAGCATAGTGAGAGGGCTTTTACGATTTTGCTCTATTAGGCGCCAAAAGTTGATTATGTTTCGGGCCTTGCCTGTTTGGAATGCAAAAAGATTACAGCCTCCTTGACTACCGTCGCTAAAGCTCATGCGTGTGCGTCGTGCTTGTGGATAAGCTTCTAGTACCAAATCAGTCTTAGCAACTGCTGCCGTAACATCAGTGTCTTGGTTAAGAGAGTTTATGAAATGTTGGACAATTTCAGATGTTAGCAGACAATTATCTGCTGTTGTCATTAGGATCGGTCCGTTTTGACTGGCACTAAGTGCTTCAAAACCATTGAGTACGCTTTGTGCGGGTGTTGGCATTGCTGTAATAGTATCTAAATAACCGTTGGTAAATAATGGTTTAAGGTTAGGTATACTCTTCAAAACTTCTGGGGTTTCTATTGCAATTGTAACCTTCTCTATAATTGTAACTTCCCTTAGCGCTGAAATGACGCGTTCAATCATCGTAACCCCGTTTATTGACAAGAGCGCTTTGTGAGATACGCCATCCAAAGCGGCTACACTGCAAGCGGGACCGCGATTGCCTGCTAAAATAAGCACAGAATAGGTCAACGCAGTGATTTTTGAAAAACGCGATAAGTTTTATAATGGCGCCCCCCCATACGTTTAGCGAGTTGGTTCATGGGAACATTATCTTCGAGCACCCAAGACATCTCAAGTTTTTCAATATTGCGTTTTTTGATCTCATAAAACATTTTATTCATTATGCTGCCAACCATGAAAGGCCCTAGCATACCGTTGAGATATTTTTTGCGCACACCAAGCAGAGGCACTCTGGCTGATTTAAGTCCTTTTACTTTAAGTCGCCATAAAATCTTGGACCAACCAAATGGTAAAATTTTGCCTTTTAAATCAACAATCGCTTCATTTAGATTTGGTAAACAGACCAAGAACGCTGCAGGTTCTCCATTCATTTCTACAAACCAGACTAGGTCAGGTATAATTAATGGTTTTAGCTGACTTGCCATATGTTCAATTTCGTTTTCTGCCAAAGGTACAAAACCCCAATTTTCGGACCAGGCATCATTGAAAATTTTACCAATGATCCGAACTTCTTCATGATATTTTTTCATATTTATTGAGCGTACTATCATGCCTTTTGTTGGAACTCTGTCCTCAAAGTTCTTTAGGGTGGCTGGCATCTCTGCCCCCATTTCCCAGATATAGGCGTTGAGATCGCGGCCTTTATCATAATTAAGGGCGCTAAGGTGTTCGCTTACATACCCAAAATCATGCCCCATCATCATCATCGGGTTGGTTTCATGGCCCGTTACCAAAACGCCGGTTTCTTCGTTGATATTCAAACTAAACGGACCAACATTCGTAGTTGCTCCTTCCTTACGCAGCCAATTCTCAGCAGTATGAGTTAATGCTTCAAAAATACTAAGGTCATTTTCCGCCGCTATTAAACCAAAGTGACCCTCTTTATATCCACGCACTTCCATTGCTAACGGATCAATTTGGGTACTTATTCTACCAACAACTTCTCCATGACGCTTGGCCAGCCAAAGTTGAACTAATGCACGCTCTAAATAAGGATTTTTTTTGGGATTAAGTAAATCTCTCCGTTCTGTGTGCAAAGGCGATATGTAATTGGGGTCACCCTGATGTAGGCGGTATGGCAGATTGATAAAATCTTTAAGGTCTGCTCGTGACTTGACTGGAAAAACAACAACTGAGTGATCACTCATGGGATAAATTCCAATAAACTTTGGAGTGTTAAACCTGCTGACGAGCTGACGGTGGTCTATCTCTAGGCATATGCCCCGTTTCTTCAGCCACCCATGGGTATTTCTCAGCTTTATCAGAGTCATATCCCAGATTATAAACTGTTGGGCTACGTGGCCGCTCTTTCGCTTTGTCGTAGTAAGTACCCAATGCTCTGTCTACAGCAAAATTCGTAATTCCATAATTTCCATCTTCATGGTGAAAATGATGTAACAGGTGGTGTTCTTTCATATGCTTTAGGTATTTGTTTGCGGGTTTAAAGTTTAAGTGTTGGATACAGTGGACAAACTCGTAAACGCATGTGGTAAAGAGACCAGCAGCTAGCGCAGCCGTTGCTCCTGACAGCCCGTAAATACCCCATCCGATGGGAATGGTTACCACGACGATAGTAGGCAACGTAGTATACAGTGCTCCGAACAAAACGTCTAACCTGTGAGGGTCCTGATGATGATCAAAATGAATACGTTTCCATATTGTGGCGGTTGATTTCCATCGGTAAAGGTATTGGCTGTGTAATACAAAGCGGTGTAATAAGTACCAAACCACTGGGTACAGCAATATAATGACTGCAGCCGCCACAATTGGACCAACCCAACCTACTGAAAAAATAAGGGTGAGTATCAAAGATACAAAGGCCAACCCTAAATAAGTCTGTATCGCGTAAAATGTAAAATATGCTTTTATTAAATCTCGCATTGTCATCTTGCCGAGGTCGAAACTGCGGCCTTTCCAAGTTGTGATAAACATGATCATACACTCACTATTAACTTTGAATGGTGTAATAGTAGTTTTCCATTAAACCTATGTCTAGTTTCCTGATTGTCGCATATTATGCCATAAAACGAAGGTGTTACAGTGTATTTCATGAAAGTTACTAATTTTTTACGCTTTTAGGTAAAGTATTGCTTATGACGCCATTTTGGGTATAGCCAAGCAGTCCGGTAAGTATGCCAGATAAATGTTATGGCCTGCCATATCGTTATAAATAAAAATGCATAAGCACCAATTCCGAAAATGACGCCAATGGTAAATATAACCAAATTCACATTGCGTCGAGCTATCCAAGTTCGCACCATGCCGTCCAGCGGAGTGACTGCGTGCAGACCACGTTTGAAACGCGTTTTGGCTACCATTAATGTAAGCCGGTCAGCAATATAAAAAAATATAAGCCACGTTGCCGCGATGTATACTGAAGTCGTAGAGCCATCTGCTACAAGGCCTGCAGCCCAAGCCCAATACCAAAAAGGTGGGTGTATAATGTCTAAGCCGTGATCAAGGAAGTTGCCAACCGGTGAATCTGTTAATGTTAGACGTGCTAGTTTACCATCAACACTGTCTAAAATTGTCATACTAAAAGCAGCAGCAAAACCTAAAATCCAATAGCCATAGAAAAAGAGTGGAATAGCTATAATTGTTAATAAAATACTAAAAACTGTGACTATATTTGGAGTTAAATTCCATTTAATACACAGGCGCGTTAATTTCCAAACAATCGGGGGATAGACCCACTTCGTCATAAAATCTGTAGAGCCTTTATAACTTAGCTGAAAAAGCCGTTTCTCTAGATCAGTACTTTGTTGTTCATTAAAAACCCGCTCAAGAGTGAAGGGGACATTGCGCCTCAAATTTCCGACAAAATCGGATAACTGATTGGCTTTAACTTCCTTAATAGTGGCATTTTGCAGCATTAATTTTGCTGCATCATACAAAGAAACAGCATTTGTAGGTGGTAGTGTCGATGGAGTTAAGCACAAGATAGCACTATCAGTGTTGTCTGCATTACCCATAAAACATGAAGGATAAGAATTTTGCATGAGTTGAGGTATTAGGCGAGCATCGAGTATCGTGCTGACTTCTAAAGCCAAAACTGGTCCATCTACTCTTGTAATATAAGCAGATAACCGCTCAATTGCTGTTCCAGTATCATCTACTAAACTGTATCTGGTATCTGTTTCCACTGTAATCAATCCGGACACGACAACTACAGTGGAATTGTCACAGGTTTTAGTGATTGAACGCAGAATTCGCTCTAGGCCGGTAAGACCGAAAAGATGCAATGGGTGTTCTGCCGGTTTTGCATCAATCCAAATATGCATTGTATGTCCTAATCATTTTTCGAAACGAAAAAGAAAGAAGGTTGATAACCCCACAAATACAGCAAGAGGGGTCCAAGCCGCTACAAAAGGAGTAAGAACCGCTGCCTTACCAAGAGCTGAGAACATGCCGTCCACAACTAGAAAGGTCAACCCAAGTCCAAGGGCTACTGCAGCCCCAAGTTGTGGTCCTCCTGATCTATTTTGACCACGAATAGTAGATGCAGCAATGAGCATCATAACTAGAGATGTTAAAGGCCCTACGGAACGACGTATAAGTTCAGTGCTGTATACAGAAGGATCAGCCGTTGAACTCCAAGCAACAGAAAGAATTTGACCTAGGGTATTCTTTGACAGTTGTTCGGGTCTCGCAATTAGATTTAGAATTATTTGTGGGTCTGGCCCATTGAGCCATGCTTTAGTCGGCATTTGAATGATTTCTGGACCAGTTTTGGAGAGAACTGTTTCTTTAGTGTCATAGAGTTGCCAATTACCTCCTTTAAACTCGGCTGCCGCTGCCGTTATTCTGCCAAGTAGACGTCCACTCTCATCACGTTCAAAAAAACTAAGTCCAAGTAATGTTCGTCCATCTTGTGACACTTCACTAATCCGCACCAGACTACCGTCACTTCTTAACCATTGTATGCCGCCACGGTTCAAAAGAGGTTCCCACCAGTCTATAAACGCCTGCTGTGAATAGGGTGCTATTCGATCGGCAAGAAAAAAATGGATTGAAATTATTAACAAGCAGATTGGGGCCATTAATGTGACAACTTTAATTGCAGACATTCCTGTAGCTCGCAAAATAATTAATTCGCTATGTGTAGCTAAAGCAAGTATGCCCATGGTGCTCCCAATGAGTACCGACAGGGGGATCAAGCGTTCAACTATTGTTGGTATTCGATAAGTGGCGAACAGAATTACATCTGCAACATTACCACGACGCTCAAGAATATCTTCAATATTATCGATTAAATCCATCAGTACTAGAAGTGCGACAAAGGCAAGCAAAACTGACAAAATGCGTGTCCCCAGTACATGTCCAAAGTAACTAATTAGAATTATCACTGTTTAGGTTTTCCTCTTAAAAGGATATTTCGTTTTATCGTTTGAATACCGTTATCTAATCTATCAAATAACTGTTCAAATCTGTTGGGTCGCAATCTTTGATCTATGCGCAGAAACATATTTATACAAAAAAAAGAAAATAAAGAGAATGGTACCCATAGGCCAATTAATGGAGAAACGGCTCCAATGCCCACAAGGCCTTCACCAATCTCAAGAGAATAATGGTAAAGTAGCAGCAATATAGCAGCTGTGGCTACCGCTGGCCCCCTTCGGCGCCGTTTAGCAGCTATACCCATTGGCACCGCTAGAAATGGCATAGTTGCCACAGAAAAGGATCGTACTAATCTACCGTTTACTTCTGCAGCCATTTTATTTTTTTCGGTTTTATCGCTAATTTTTTTCCGATTATTACTGCGCCAAATCTCACCCAAGGTCATTTCACGTTGATCATTGCCTCGTTCTCGAAATGGAGCTGGTTTGAATGGAAAATCTGGTTTGAAGACCAGTTTCCCTAAAAATAGTGCATAGGGCGATTGACCAGGGCGTTCAATAATTTGAACAACATTTTGCAGCACTATTTCAGTGTCACCAGTTTTAATATCTGTAGTAACTTGTCCCTTTCCCGCAGTAATAGTCATTTCTGGACCGTCATCTTCAATTTGATGTACAAAAATTCCAGATAAGCTGCGCCCATCTAGATCTATTTCGTTTGCAAGAATTGTTAGGCCTTTTACAGGTGCAAAGAAGGTTTGGGCTGTGATTACCTCATTCCACACCGCATGAGTAGCAGCGTGACGGATTGCACGATATCCATATCGACTATATGGTTGAAGATAACCTAGTAAAAGAACGCTCAAACCCGAAAAAATAACACCAATGATGATAATGGTGCGAGCCATGCGTTTAACTGAAGAGCCTGAGCCTAAAATTACATCAAGTTCATTATTGTCGCCCAACTGTGCCATAAGCAATAATATGCTTATGAAAAATGCTGCAGGAAGGGCTAGGCCTAAGTAATGCGGTAATAAGTTAGCTGCCATCTGCAGAACTAAACCAAAGGCCGCATTATTAGCAGCTGCGAACTCAAACAGTCTTAAAACACGTTCTAAGATGAGTGTAAGCAAAACAATACTGAGAGCAATGAAAAGACGGCGCATCGTTTGCGAAAGTACGTATTTATCGAGGATAGTCATGAAATCATGCTATTTCTGTATTTAACTTTCTTGCCAACGTTTTCTTAGTTCAGTTATTAATTGTTTCTTTACTGTTAATTCCAGCGTTACCGAATTATTCAGTTTCGGTGGTCCAGGGAAACCCAGATCGCTGATCAATACCCCCTCGTATTCTCTGGTGCCATCGTAGCGAGGGATGACGTGGAAATGTACATCATTATCAACCATCATAAGCATTAAATAATTTATTTTTTGATAATTAATCATATCATATAAAATATCCTCAATCTTACCAATAACTGGTTTTAACCCGGTAAAACCTTCGTAAGATAAATTGCCGAAAGTCTCGACTGGTTCATTACTAATCAGCACCAAAGATCCCAATGTTACTTGTTCTGGTCGAAGCTGAACCGTCCAATGTTCAGTTTGTCCTATCACCGTATTTGGATGGCCGAATTTGATCATTGTTTTATTGGCCATATTATCACCTAATTAAATTGTTTTTGCTGTTAGGAAAGAGCTACGTCGAAGGCAAATTTACCAACGATATGAATATCTGACAGTTTATGGTCACTCAAGAATTAGACTTATAGGTCCACAAATATTATTATTTTGTGTGGCCTTGCTAGATACCCTTTCAATTTTATACAGAAATGTTTGGGAAAGGAACTGCTAATTGCCATTTTCCGAAAGTTTTAAAGCCATGTTCAGTCAAAGATCTTGTGTGGTTTGAAAGAAGCCAATTTGTTTTTTTGCGGTGAACATTAATAAAATTCCATCGTGCTTCGTCCCCTTTGATCGGATTTAGAACCATCGATGCTGAAGGAACACCCAGCACAGGTATTTTTCCAATTGGGCCAGGTATTGATCCAAAGTGACTGTGATGTTGATGTCCGTGTAGTATTAACTCTGCGCCTGTTCGTGCTAAAACCTCTCGGAAAAGAATGCGATCCTGAAGCGCTTTGCGATGAATAGTAGGATGATCTTCTGGGGGATGGTGTAAAATAACGACACGAAATAAATCAAGCTTACGCAAATTACTTAAAATGTTCTCCAGTCGTTTTAATTGCTGTTTGCCGATAGCGCCTGTTGCGGAAAATAGCGGGGTTGGATTTGATGTCGATAACATCACAAAAGCAACTGGCCCTCTTCGACGCACGAAAGGAAACTTGATGTAATTTTCACAATCTCCTACCATCCACGGCTTCCAATGACCAATCCCTTGATTTTCTGGTATAGGTACATAAGCGTCGTGATTTCCCGGAACGACAGTCACATCCTGTGGTGCGCCTACTTTCTTTAACCAATCACGAGAAGCAGTAAATTCTTCTGGCAGAGCAATATTTACTAAATCACCGGAAATCACTATGTGATCTGGAGCAGTTGTTCTTATATCGTCAATGAGTGCTGATAAAATTTCAGGCTTATGACGCAAGTGGCGTTTGCGATGCCATGATAAATACCCAAATAACCGTTTGTTGAGTATTTGCTTCAATTTAATATTTGGGGTTAGAGGATTGTGCGGATCTGATAAATGGGCAAAGGAAAGATGCATAACTCTCGCGTTTTATGGTTGTTTAAATTTATATATAAGCATAACCGATATGCTGATTTTTACGAAAGAAAAACCATCTATGGCAACATCAATTTGTAAAAAAGCTAATAGACCAGCTCAAGTTATATTGGTTGGGCTTGGAACTCCTATATGGGGCATGTCACCTACTGAACGGTTGAGGCGGATGTTTGCTCGACTTAATGTAAGCGACCTGTCGCAATGGGATGGAAAATCACCAAAAACAGAATGTTGTTATGTAATAAGTGCGGATTATGCATTTTCACAAATATTATTAGCTGATTTGGCAAAGGAAGTGGGGACAGTTCTTGTTTCCGAAGGGCGTCCAGTTGCTGCTTATTTAACCGCTGATCGCGCAGCTGATTTAGTTTATGACATTAAAAAAGGAAGTGTTTCCAAGGTGGCAGATTTAAAGATATGCACCCCTGATGACTTGAGTACAGCTTATGATGAGAGATTACGTAAGAGAGAAGAGCCTTATGTCGTCGAACTTAATCCTAAAACATTAAGCGCTGTGGAACAACGTACATTTAATGGGTCCTACAAAGGCGTGACTGACTTTGTCACGCTTTATTTTTGGCCAAAGCCAGCGATCGCCGTTGTGCGCTGTTTTGCAGGGCTACTTATTACTCCTAATATGGTGACCTTGGTCAGTCTCATCTTTGTTTTAATGACGATCTGGTTGTTTTGGAATGGATTTTTTATATTTGGGATATTTACAGCTTGGATAATGACGTTTCTCGATACGGTTGATGGAAAACTGGCGCGAGTTACTTTTACATCATCTAAGTTTGGTAATATCTTCGATCATGGTATAGATTTAATACATCCCCCATTTTGGTATTGGGCATGGGCAGTCGGTGCTATGTCAGTAACAGATAATCCATCAATTTTAATAATTGCGTTTTGGATAACTGTGGTTGGTTATGTTATTCAAAGAATTCAAGAAGGAATTTTTATCAAAGCATTTGGTATTGAAATGCATATTTGGCGTAAGTTTGATAGTTGGTACCGCTTGTTTGTTGCTCGACGTAACCCAAACCTTGCGATATTAACGGCATTTGCTCTTTTTAGTTATCCTGCTGAGGGGCTGATTTCAGTGGCTATTTGGACGTTGATTTCGCTCATAGTACACAGTCTACAAATTTTTCAAGCAGCGCGGGCTCCGCATCCGTTGCAATCATGGCTTAATCATTGAAAATTGGATTGATTAGTAATCCGCTTAGTCGCGCAAATCGTAAGAATGGTGGTGTCGCTGCGCGGGTTACACCCAGCAGAACAATATTTGTGGCTCAACCAAGTTGTCATAATCAACTGCTTCTGGATCTCATTAGGTTTTCTAAAGAAGGTGTTGAATTAATTGTTATAGATGGCGGTGATGGGACTGTGCGTGATATTATAAGTAATATTCATCATGCGTACGGTAGCCAATGGCCCATTTTTGCATTGCTACCATCAGGTAAAACTAATGTAATTGCAGGACAAGTTGGACATTTTGGTAGTGGATATAAAGGCTGGCAGCGGTTACTTGAAAAAAATAAATTAAATAAATTGCAACATAGACGTACTAATTGTCCAGCGCTTGAAATTTGTTGGCCAGAACGTTCGGAGCCAGTAAAAAGAGGGTTTTTACTTGGGCTCGCAGCATTCTCAGATGGCGTCCAAATAGCAAACGAAACAATCCATCCTATTGGCATTGTCAAAGGTTTAGCCGTTGCTATGGCTATAATTGGTGTTTTGCGTCGTAATATGTTCACCATCAAGAAAAAAAACATTGTTTTGAATGAAAAGTGTCAAATTTTTGTGAATGGAAGGCACATTAACGGAGATCGCCATTTTTTAGTTTTAGTAAGCTCACTTAAGCGTCTAACTTTTGGATTAAAACCATTCAGGGGTGAGGGTAGGGGACTTTTGAATTGGCTTGATATTTCGGCGCCACCCAGGCATATTTTTATTGGCATTTTCCTGTTGGTACTTGGAATATTTAAGACGTGGATGAAACAAAATGGATACTTAAGCGGTCGAGCTGAAACTATTGACATAAAGTCTAATCATCAATTTGTACTAGACGGCGAACTTTATGACGCACGAGGTCATATTAAAATTGTGGCAACACAACCAATTGGGTTTTTAGGACAATGACTGTTTGTTTGCAAGATCTGGTTCGTGAAGGCCTTGATCGTCCCGTTCCCAAAGAAGTAAGAGAATTTGCCAACCAACTTGCATCTGAGGGAGGGTCGTCTGTTTTGGCGGTACTATTCTATGGATCTTGCTTACGTAATGAAAATACTGAAGGTGTTTTAGATTTCTATATTTTAGTTGAAAATTATAATGATTATTATAAAAATTGGGTTTCTGCGTCAGCCAATAAATTGTTACCTCCCACAGTGATTTATCGACATGGATCAAATACTCGTGCAAAAATAGCAATAGTTTCTGCTAATGTGTTTGCCAAGAGAATGTGTCCGGATAGCCATGATACTTCAATGTGGGCGAGATTTTGTCAGCCTTCTGCTTTACTATATTGTCGTGACAAGCCAGCAAATTTGATTGTCGTCAATAATGTTGCAGATGCAGTGGCTACTGGCGCAGTATGGGCAGACAGATTAGCTCCAAAAAATTACAATAAAGTTGACTTTTGGACTGCTCTTTTCAAAAATACTTATGGTGCGGAATTGCGCGTTGAAGAAGGTCATAATCGGGGCCAGACTATTTACCAACAGGCCCAAAATTATTTCGATATGATGTTGACCCCGGCTCTCGCTTACGCGGCTAACAAGCAAGGTCAAAACGGTTGGCCTGATGGGTTAACGCATAAATCAAAACCACACTATTTGAGAAAATGGTATTGGAAAAGCCTTTGTGGTAAGATGTTGAACGTTGTTCGTTTATTCAAGGCCGCATTTACTTTTGACCAGAGAGTTGAATACATTCAGTGGAAAGTCGAAAGACATACGGGTGAACCGTTAAAATTAACTGAATTTCAAAAACGACACCCTATAATTTCTGCACCAGGTGTATTGTGGCGACTTTGGATTAAGGGTCTTATTCGTTAATAAAAGCTTTCAACAAATTCTTATAGTGATTAGCCAAACTGGGCGAGAAGTTCAGGCTCAATCACTCCAAACTCAATACCTATCTTTGTGAAAAGTGCTACAGCTTTATCAATTTGTATTTTTGAATGTGAAGAACTTACGCTGCATCTGAGCAAACTCATATTCGCCGGTGTTGCTGGAGGAAGCGCAAGATTGACGTAAAGACCTTCATTCAGTAATGCATTCCAAAAGGAGATTGCCATTTCTGATGACTGCAATCTTAAAGCAACTACAGGGCTTACATCCGGACCAACGGAAAATCCAGCTGCTATCATTTTACTATGGAGGTAACGTGCATTACTCATCAGTTTTTCACGCAATAATTCTCCTTTTTCTACCTTTTCCAACGCAGTTACTACTGAAGCTACTACTGAAGACGGTAAAGAGGCTGTGAACATATAGGGGCGACAGGCTACTTTTAATAAATCGAAGTCAGCAATGTTTGAAACGCAAAACCCACCTATTGCTCCAAGGCTCTTGCTAAATGTACCTAAAATAAAATCGACATCATCTTCTACGCCACACTCCTCGGCTAAACCTCTTCCATGTTTGCCTAGAACTCCCATTGAATGAGCTTCATCAACTATCAGATAAGCGCCAAACTCTTTAGTCACTTCTACTATTTCTTTAAGTGGTGCCTTATCGCCGAGCATGCTAAAAATGCCTTCAGTGACAACGATTATATTACCACCATTATTTTTAATACGGCCCAATCGTGTTCTTAAATCGTTTGGATCATTATGCTTAAATCGAGTTACTGGAGCAGGGGTTAACTTACACGCGTCGTAAATGCATGCATGAGAATCCGCATCAATAACGAGATGGTCATCCCGACCTGCCAACGTTGCAATAATTCCAAGATTTGCTTGATACCCTGTGGTGAACACCATGGCGTGATCACGGCCATAGAATGATGCTAGATTACTCTCAAGTCGTGCATGCCAGCCATATGAGCCGTTAGCTATCCGAGAACCGGTTGTGCCGGTACCATTTTCGCGAAGCGCAGAAACAGCAGTTTCAATGCTTTGTTTGTCAAAAGTTAGCCCTAGATAATTATTTGTACCCAATAGAATAGTTTTTTTACCCGACACCACTCCTTCAGTTGGAGATAGTATTTCATCAAAACAAACAGAAAATGGGTCGTTGCCAGCCTCCTTTACATGGTTGTAAGCGCCACGCAATTCTTCGAATTTTTTCAAAATGCTCATTATGCTCTAACCTCTGTTTGTAACGACTGTACGACACCCGCTAGCTGGAAAACAGTTTCTGTGTCGGCAATACGATCCAAAGGGATCGAAATATCAAAGTAGTCTTCTAACGCCATCACTAAATCCATTACCGCTAATGAGTCCAAGCTTAAGTCTCGAACGATATTAGTCTCCGAGGCTATGTCAGAAGCGTTGGGCATTATTACCAAAAGTTCTTTGATGATAATAGCGACAACTTCTTCATCGTTCATATACTGACACCGTTTGTTTTTTATCTACATAACACTTATCAAGCGTATATGCACTGTTTGGAAAGAGGAATGGCTGTAAGAAAGTGTCACGTTTTCCTACCAAGTATTTCAAATAAGTTTGTTTGACGCGTACCATTTTGCGGTTTGAGTAAAACCACTTTCCAGAGATATTCGTGGGCGCCAAATTTCAAGCTGCGGCTGAAATGTAGGAGAAGAACCCCATTGACCGTGTAGAATTTCTGCAATTTTCCCTGCTGGGACGAATGGTGTCTGCCCCATTAATCGGGAAATATAAGCAAAGGTATTACCTCCAGATTTGGACAATACAGTTGGAATACTTGTAATTTTGGGGGTTTTTCCAACCGCTTTTCCAACTGTTAAAGCAATTTCACTCCAAGTATAACCGTAAATATTTTCATCACTTAATTCATAAAGTGCGTCAACTTTTCCTATCTTTGCGTACGTAACCACTGCGCTTGAAACGTCCGCAACGTTAATTAAACAAATACGGGCTGCTTCATCTCGAGGCATAAAAATCCTCCCTTTTGAAGCCATCTGAAATAATGGCAGTGTCTCTTTATCCCATCGGCCATAAACTGCTGATGGTCGTAAAATAGTAACAGGTCCAGTAAAATTTCTTATTATTGCATCCTCACCTGCGCGTTTGCTCGCAGCGTAATCTGATAGGCCTGGCACTCTGGCTGCCATTGAAGAAACTACAACAAAGATTGCTTTTGGTACCGTTTTTGCGGCTGCTTTTGCTAAGTTTTTGCTACCTTTTTCGTTTACAGCAAAGAACTCGGTGCGGTTTTTTGCTTTTATTAATCCACCAACATGTATGACTGCATCTGCGTCCGCACAAAATTGTTCTAAAGCTTTCTGATCAGATAAATCGCTGATAATAATTTCAGCATCTAATTCTGGAATAAGTGGATGCATTGGTTCACTACGCACAAGCAGCCTTATTTTCCAACCAGATTTAATTAAGTCGGATATTATGTAGCGCCCAACAAATCCAGTCCCACCGGTTATAGCTGCCAAAGGTTTCTGTTTAAGTGTCAATATTCTTGCCCTAAAAAGTCACTGCGTCTAAGGCGCCGATAATTCGGCAATAGTGCCATCAAGATATTGTATTCGTGATTTGGTACGACTAAGCTTTCCCGAGGAAGTATGCGGAAGGCTATTGTGAGGAACAAGTACGACTTGGCACTGTAAACCGTGGACGCCGCTAATTACACGTTCTATTTCCGTTCGTAAAGACTCACGCGCTTCAGTGCTTGTAGCCCTGCACTGCACAAGAACAACGATAGTTTCATCGTTACCATTTTGTACAGAAAATGCTGATACATCCCCTGTACGGCAAAGGGAAATATCTCGTTCTACAGACCATTCAATATCTTGGGGCCAGATGTTTCGACCGTTCATAATAATTAAGTCTTTAGCGCGGCCAGTGATTACAATTTCCCCATCGGATAAGTAGCCAAGATCTCCCGTATTCAACCATCCTTGTTCATCCAAGACATCTGCTGTTTCTTCTGGCAAACCATCGTAACCTTTCATAGTGCTGGGGCCACGTAAGAAAAATGTTCCAACCCGCTTTTCCGGAAGTACACTTCCACTTGGATCACGGACTTCTAATTCATGTCCAGGGAGTATTTTTCCACATCTAACGAAAGATCTTATCCTATCTGTATCGCCGCTTGTTTCAATCACACGTCCTTCATTTTCAAGCATATTTAAATCTACGGTATCAACAATTAAGCCTCTGCCCGGTTCGTGAAAACTTATTGCAACCGTTGCTTCTGCCATTCCATAGCTGGGAGAGAAGGAGTTTGCCTCAAAACCAAAATCTGAAAATGTTTTTGAAAAATTATTTAACACTGACGGACGGACCATATCACCGCCAATACCAGCGGCCCGCCATGTAGATAAGTCTAAATCCATTGGTGGTTTTGCTCGCTCTGCGCGTCTTACACAAAGCTCGTAACCGAAAGTTGGTCCGAATGAGAGTGTTCCACCATATTTGCTAATGGTTGAAAGCCATGTCATGGGGCGTTTTGCAAAATCGCGAGTAGGGATAACGTCGATTGACATTTGTGTCATAATTGGGGTCAACAGACAACCGACTAACCCTAGATCATGGTAAAAAGGCAGCCAAGTGGTGCATCGATCATCTTGTCTGATTGTCATACCAGATAAAGATATTGCAGTTGTGTTCGCTATAAAAGCTTCATGAGTGATTGCCACGCCTTTTGGAGCGCGTGTACTGCCTGATGAAAACTGGAGATATGCTAGCCCACTCATAGTTGGTTCTGGCAGGTAAGTTGAATTTTTCAACTTAGGCAATTCCTCAACCGTCCCAATGTACTCTAGTTCCAATACATCAGCAGCTTCATGCAAAAGGCTGAGCATTGCACTAGGACCGAAAGCAGCTTTTGCACCGGCAGTTAAAATCATACGTCGTGTTTGGTCGACATATCCTGAACGCCCTCGAAAAGCAGCAGGTAAAGGCATAGGCATTGGAATTAAACCAGCATACTGGCATGCAGCAAAAATACGCAAAAAATTTCCGTCACTTTCAGCAATAATTGCAACCCGGTCTCCAGCTTGCAGCCCTATCGATATCAGTTGTTCTGCAAGCGCAACTGATTGAGCGCGCAACTTTTTATACGGTAAAACCTCCTCTATTACACCTCTACCCGAGAAAAAATTAATACCTGTTTTGCATTGAGAAGCGTAGTCTAAAGCTTCAGTAAAAGAACGAAAGCCCGAGGCTTTAAATGGAATTCCACGTTCAGTAGGAGTTGGGATTGTGATTTCAATCAAGCCGCATTTTCCTTGTATGATTATGGAGGCAATTTGCCACTTCTTTTATATTGGTTTTTCTAAAGCTATGAACCTTAACATCAGATATAAGACGATGTGGATACTCACAAGTTGTTGCGAAATTGAAGTATTAATTATTTTAATTGCACAAATTCACTTTGACGCTGTAGTCAATTAATTAAGTCTTTTTTGTTCAAATAGTTTGTAAACTGCTCGAATTGCATTATCATTTTCTGCAATAAGGGGTACTTTTTTTGTATATCGCAAAGGCATACCTAAAAAGTTAATTTGACCGTTTTTATGCAACTCTTTGAAGTATTTATCTGGGGATTTTGGCGGAAAAATAATCCCCATTCGTATACAGTTTAAATAAATCTGTGACAGAGTTTTGTTACCATTTCGTATTTTTTTATCAACATTTAAAATTAACTCCCTTAGAGCTTTGTTTTTTTGAGTTAACGAAAAAATTTGTACTGGCCGCTGGGTTAAAGCAGCCTCTTGTGTCATGGAAATACTGTCATTTGTAACTATAAATTCATCTGCCAATGCCAAGTAAGCGGCATAAGGATTGTCTGTATCCGTATGCCAAAAATATATAAAAGATGGTGAATCTAATGATTTGCGTAAGATTTCAGTGACAAATCTTGGCGTTCTGGGGCTTGTTGCAACCAATAAAGAGCCTGTTACTTTTAGTTTATGATCATTACATATATTAACTAATTTTTGGGCGGAAAACTTTGAAAATTTAAGTGATGGTGTACTACCCCCCACAAAAACAGCGGTCCAAGGGCGGGGAAGATGTAGTAAGCGATTTTGCCAAGCATTAGCATTATTAGCCAGCCTCGTTGGGGATTGAGTATTCAGTGGTCCGGTTAGGCACAACACATTGTTTGCTGAGGGTAAGCCATACTGTGGAGTAGTTAAAACGAGATTAAAATATGAAAGAGAGGCGCGTGGTCGCCCAAGATGAACTAGTCTCGCAGTGCATTGTTTTTGTATCCAGCGCGCAACCGGTACACTTCGCCAACCGATAGATAAAACCAAGTCAGGCCAAGGAGGCGTTAATTCACTCCTGCTTGCGGGCGTTAAATGTTTTAAACTAATTGATCTGCTATAGTAAGGTGTCCAAATTGGCAGTTGTTTTTGCCAATCTAATTTTTTAACTGTCCACCGCCAACCTATCCCTTCCGCTAATGTCTGCAATTGAAGATTATCACCCGCACGATGGCCCTCTAAAACCCAAACCATCGGCGAATCTATAGCGTCCTGTACATCTATCGATTGGTCAACTGTTCTTGCTTTCACTTATCTGAACACCTAATAACATGAATAACTGCACCTTCAGTTTAACTGATCACAACGAAACACAAAAGGCATTTAGAGCCCCTGCGTTTTAATAGTGACCTTATCCTTTGGTTCAGAGTTAATTCGAAGTAAGGGCAGAACATTGAAGAAGACGGTTTTTATACATACGAATGCAAAGCAAATGGTTGGTGCTATTGTTGGCAAACATTCGCTCAAGCGCAATTCAGCTAACCCTAAAGAATTTGATGTGCAAATAACGGTACAAGAAGACTTCCCTTTATTTTTGGATTTTGAAGGTAAAGATTTTTTACGTGGTGGCAATTGGCGTACCTGGAAAAATGCAGACTTGCAGTCTTTTACTCCTGTTCGGTTTATGCCGCCAGAGTTGATGGGATATGAAGGCCGTGCTATAGTAATTGATCCTGACGTGTTTGCTGTAGGAGATATCAACGAACTGTTTGATAGGGATATGGATGGGAAAAGTATTTGCGCAAAACCGCGACCTGGTCATAAAGGGCATGCTAATTATGTTGCTTCCAGTGTAATGCTACTAAATTGTGCTGATCTTCGGCATTGGAACGTCAAAAGCCAGTTTGAAGCCATGTTTTCTGGTGACTTGGATTATGAAGATTGGATTGAACTACGTAATGAACCTGATAACTCTATTGGTTATCTGGAATCGTTTTGGAACGATTTTGATCGGTTGGCTTCAGACACTATGCTTATTCACAATACCAAAAGGCGAACCCAGCCTTGGAAAACGGGCCTTGCGATTGATTATACCAACCGGCCCAACAAACTTTTTAGGGCACTTGGCATTAGTGGCTACAGGAAAAAGGGTTATTATTCGAAACATCCTGATCCTAAGCAAGAACAGTTTTTCTTTAGTTTATTGAAAGAGTGTCTGGCTACAGGCGCTATTTCTGATGAACAGATTAATTCTGAAATGTTGCAAAACCATGTGCGCCGTGACGCTTACAAGGTTATGGAAAGAGTTCCAGATTTAGATACGCTGCTTAATGAAATTGATAAAAGAAACTAAATAGTTGCGTAACTTTGTATTAAACAAACTTTATTATGAATAAACGAGGCTGGTAGAGACAACACCGATTGGATTGTTTTTGTAAATCAGTTTGAATTTGGAGGGCTTGGATGTTTTGCAAAAATCTACCAACGGATGTTCAATAACTGCTGGATCGTTTCGCACTTTCGCAATTAGTACTAAAAAAAATGGTCACGTTACACAATGTTTGGCCGTCGCGGACTTGGTTGGTGTCAAAATTGAAGCCGTGTTGCAAATACGCGGATTAAATAAAGCACTGCCGGAGTGGCAAAGAGAGTTGGAAAAATTATATTGGATATTCCCGGCCATAAAAATGGCATGGACATTCCGTAAAGGCGAGTATTTGATTTTGGCGAGCGGAAGATCCGTTTTACCAGCTTGTCGATTGATAAAATTCCTACGGGGTAATGAAGTATTCATTCTTTTCATAGGATCGCCGAAGAAGTGGACTACTAATTGCGCTGACCTAATGTTGAGACCTCAACACGAACGTGAGCTTGGTGTTGATGAGGAAAAACGATATCCTTGGCGCCCTAAACAGGTGTGGGTGAATTCTCCTATTTGCAACCCATTACCGGTATCAAAAGAAGAGGGTTGCGAGGTTGTTATTTTACTTGGCGGATTAAATATCACATATGGCGATGAAATCACTGATTATTCCGATTTTCTCAATCGACTTGATACGATATCGGCTCAACATTCTCTGAGTATAATTTTTTCAAGAAGGACAAAAAAAAGTGTACAGAACGCCATAAAAAAACGTTTTGCTCCAACTAACGTTAAGTTAATTGAGGCAACTGATAGGCAAGGGTTTTTGAATGCCTGTGAAAGTGCTGGAGCTTTTATTGTAACGCCAGACTCTATTACGATGGTGGTCGAAGCGTGCGCAACTGGAAAACCCGTTTATATACCTGATCTTCCAGTAAGGCGTGTTGAAACTAGAAACCATCGTTTTATAGAAATGACTATTGCAAAAAAATATGCTAAGCACTTTGATGGTAACATTAATTTTGCACGCAGCTACATTGAACGAAAAGACATAGAAAACGCTCGCCAGGTAATGACTGGGTATATTACCTCTTGGTCGAAAGAATATGTCAATCAGTCGTAGTGGGTATTTTGAGTGTTACATACCTAATTCTTTCATGTAGTAACTTTCTAATTGTAAATCAAAATTAGTATGTCCCAAAGAAATAAAGATTGGTATTCGTCTCCAGTTACTGTTGTCATTCTTTATTGATGCTAAATGTTGAACTAATTATTATTTTCAATAGATGAAATTTGACCATTTAATAAATGATAAGCTCTGTCGGCAATTTTAATAAATGCTGGACGGTGAGTAATTGCAATTATAGTTATCTGACCACCAAGATTTTTTATATTTTTGATGATTTCTTGTTCTGAAAGTGGATCAAGAGCACTGGTCACTTCGTCCAAGATTAAGATGTCAGGTTTGCAGACTAAAGCCCGAGCGAGAGCAATGCGCTGGCGTTGACCACCGGAAATCATTGACCCCTTTTCTCCTACTTCAGTGTCGAGGCCCAGGGGCATGTTTGCAACAAAATTTGATGCACCAGCAAGAGAAAGTGCATCAATTACATTGGCTTCACTTATGGTTTTGTTACCCAGTGCTATGTTTGAGAAAACTGTATCGTGAAATAAAATTGGTTCCTGTGGTACGTATCCTATTGATGCTCGCCAGTCATGTAGAGAAAAACTGTTAAGTGGTATGTCGTCAATTAAGACTTGGCCAGTGTCTGGAGAATAAAATCCAAGTAAAATATCTGTTATTGTTGTTTTTCCTGACCCTGAAGGGCCTGTAAGAACTGTGGTTGCGTTTTTTGGGAATTCTAATGTTATTCCTTTGAGTATTGGACTGCCTGCATGAGAAAAATGCACATCCACAAAACTGAACTCTTTTTTGAAAATAGGCTTCTTTGTCGAAGGATCTGACTCTATTTGTGCTTGTGTTTCTCGGATTTGTTCCAAAGCACTGAAGTAGGCACTCTCTGAAATAACTGTTTTTTGATATTCATTTTGCATTTTGTTAAAGGTTTTAACTAATTGCGTCAGCACTAGGCCCATCACCGCAAGCTCTGCAATTGGGAAACCCCAATAAACAATAGCTATTGTAATTCCTATCCCAAGTACAATCGCAGCTAGAGTTTCATTAGAAGCTTTAAGCGCTTCCTTTGCTATAACCTGTTTTCTTAGAGCTTTTTTTAATCTTGAAATATTTTCATTCATTAATCTCTCAAAATCTGCTTGTCGAGCCATAGCTTTAAGCGGTTTTATATTATTAAGAGCATCACTTATGTAAGATATGAAATTGCGAGCATGTTTTGTCTGTTGAGTACCAGCTCGACGTGCTCTTTTAATTAAAAAGTGCAGTGATAATGCTATGACAGCACCTACAAAAAGAGACATCATCGCCGCTTGCCATGAGATAAATAACGCAACCACTGTGTAAACGACCGCCTGCATGGTATATACAAATAGCCTTGCTGCTGAGAGGTACGCCGCCCCGGCGCGTGTTGCTTCAGCACTCAATGCATTTGTTATTTTTCCGATGGGTTGTTTAGTGAAAAAATCCCATCGCACCATTAGTAACGAATTTACCAGGTTGCTTCGAATATTAGTGGTTATGTCTGCAACTGTGTAACCTACATATGTCATGGCTGTTAGTGTAAGAATATTTTTAAGTATTACAGTTGATACACCGAGCGTCACTAGTGTGACGATATTTGCTTCAATTCCAAAAAAAGCGAGCCATTCCGTTACTTTTACTACCGAGGAACTTTGTTCTCCTGCCGTATCTCCAAGGGCCATTGATACTGTTGGTAAAAGGCTGGCAAGTCCGATACCTTGAGCAAGGCCACTTAGGAATAGACAAAGCAATACAACCAAGGGTTTAGTTTCGCTTGCTTTGAAAAATATTTTTAGAACACTCCGCAGCGGATATACCTCTTATAGATTAACGTGAGGATGGTATGACAACGATCTGCAACAACTAAAAGGCAAATTCAACAGGTAACCTTACATGCCAAGACTTAAACAGTGAAAGGTGCCAGTATAAATCTGGGACGCTAACTATAATATATCAATGTTATCATATTTATACGTTTTGTCTTTTAATCGTAATTTTTACTTACGCTCTCCGACGACGCCCACCTGAGCGACCTGAGCGACCGCGACCTTCTTGGCCAGCTTTCACTGGTAGGCGATTGAACTTGATCCATTCTCCGCCTCCTTCATCATTATTTGTAAGGAAATTTGCTGCGCGGATAGCTTCCATCTCCTTGCCTGCAAGTGTTGCAGTAGAACCCATATTAAAAAGTTGTACGAAAGACTCGTCATCCATATTATTTGGTAGGATAATTCCTGCAGATGCAATTTCGGCTCGTTTTTCTTTAATTCTAAGCGGACCAATTGGTAAAGCTATGGGGTTCATTATAGCGGATGTCATGCCAGCGCCCATTGCCATAGGTAAAAAAGCATTGTTGATTCCATGCCTATTAGGAAGTCCAAATGATATATTCGATGCACCACATGTCGTATTCACGCCTAACTCTTCGCGCAGGCGGCGTACCAGCGCAAAAACTTGTAAGCCAGCAGTACCCATAGCACCAATTGGCATTACCAATGGGTCAACAACTATATCGCATGCAGGAATTCCAAAATCAGCAGCGCGTTGAACAATCTTTTTTGCTACTGCAAAACGGACATCTGGGTTTTCGGAGATACCGGTATCGTCGTTTGAAATTGCAACAACTGGGACATTATATTTTTTAACAAGTGGAAGCACTAACTCTAAGCGCTCTTCTTCACCTGTAACGGAATTTAAAAGTGGTCTTCCTTCAGCTGCGGCAAGGCCGTTTTCCAACGCTCCAGGAACAGAACTGTCGATGCAAAGTGGGGTGTCAACTACTGCTTGGACACATTCAATTAGTTCGCGCATCAGTGTCGGTTCTACAAAATTGTTATCAGCATATCTTGGGTCATCAGCCATTTTGTTTGAAAAAACTGCCCCTGAATTAATATCAAGAATCGTAGCCCCAGCTGCGGATTGTGCAATTGCATCCATTTCAACACGTGAGAAATCGCCTCTCTCTAATTCCTCGTTTAGCACTTTGCGTCCTGTTGGGTTAATTCTCTCTCCTATAACGGTGAACGGCTGATCAAAGCCAATGATTGCAGTCTTAGATTTAGATTCGACAATGGTGCGTACCATTAAAATAGTCCTTTAGAGGTTGTTAGTGCGGGCTTTTGCTCCACCATTTTCGGTGGCCCAACGGGCGTTAATTTTGATGCCGCCCAAAGGAAAGAAATGAACGTTTGTGATGTTGAAATCTGGATTTTTTCTTTTGTATGAAGCCAGTTCGGAAATAACCTCTGTTGGATCAAAAGGCACTAACAACTTTGTCACATCTTTGGCACGGCGTTGCAACACACGCAATGACGGTCCAACCCCGCATGCAATAGCATATTTGATCATGGTTTGTAACTTGGCTGGGCCCGCTATGCCTATATGGATTGGGAGGTTAACGCCAGATACTTTAATTGTGTTTGCCCAAGCTATAATAGACTTAGCCTCAAATGCGAATTGAGTAGTTATTGCCATATTAGCATCGGAACGATCAGAAAAGGCTTGTTTCCACAGGAGGGCTTTTTCTACATTAATTATTCCACCATCAGGGTCGATGTCTTTGTTGCCCTCTGGGTGACCAGCGACATGAAGCCTCCGGAACCCAGCCTTATCAAAAGCACCACATTCTAACAATTGCATCGAGTTATGAAAGTCGCCTTGCGGTGTATCTACACCACCGGCTAGCAAAAGGGCCTGATCTACATTTGCTTCTCCCTGATAACGCAAAATCCAGTCTTTTAAGGTATGTTTATCTTTAATAATGCGTGCGGGAAAATGTGGCATGACTGGAAATCCGTCAGAGGTAAGACGTTTAGCGGTTGCCACCATGTCCTCGATCGGCGTGCCTGCTATGTGCGCAATATATACACGGGTACCAGCAGGGAGGATTGAACTAAAGTCTTCTACCTTTTCAGCTGTGCGAGGCATAACTTCAATGGAGTAATTCTCAAGAAGAGCCTCCACGTCCGCACCAAGTGATCCAGCAGTAGGATCATCATCTTTTCTAAATTTTAACAGAGCCATCGTGTCCAACCCCTGAGTATTGTCTTGGAAAAGTTGCAGTTGTACTGCAGTTCATCTATTATTTTTTGTCAGTAGGTTTTTAATAGTCAATCCCATCCCTCATTTTCAATAAGAGCTTTGATGCGATCGTTATCATATTCAGTTTCCAGTTTTAGGCTCTCTTTTTCTGCCGTTTCGGTGGGATCCCCGTCAACAGAGTGGGATTTTACTTTGCGCCATTCTGCAAGATAAGCGTCTGCGTCTTTTGCATTCACCTTCATGGCAGCGCGGTCGATTGCTTGTTCAAACCGTTCAGCTAGTTGGCGTTTTGCTCCGGCGCGTCCTTTGCCAACAATAACTTGGGCTGGGATATCGCGCCAATAGACAATAGTTACATCAGGCATGTGATTCTTTCGGTTTTGTTAGGTTTTCAATACGGCATCAAAAAAATATAACATGGCTTGTTTTCGACAAAACTGGAAGCTCTTGCGACGGGCTACTTTGTGAATTCTCTTTTGTTAATTAAATCGCAACTATGCGGTTCTATTAATCTTTAATACCCATCAGTTTAGTTTAGCCACCATACCATTTTTAGCAAAATATAGATTGATCGTATCAAGACACTTGCGTGCCTGGCAGGTTAATCATATCTTTGTAATAACTTGATATGAAAGGCGCTTAAAATGGCGTCAAAGCGTCCCAAAGATGCGGGTGCGCGTTATTCGCAAGGTGCAAGACACGCACCCCAACCCGTGCCACGTGTCCGACGATCATCTGCACTTTATGCAGCACTAGATCTGGGCACTAACAGTTGTCGTATGCTGATCGCCGTGCCGCGTGGTGCGGGCTTTCGTGTTGTCGACAGTTTCTCTAAATCCGTACAATTAGGCCTTGGGCTGGAAAGCTCAGGTCGCTTGTCACGTAGATCGATGTTACGAACGATACAGGCGCTGCGCATTTGTCAACAAAAGTTAAAGCGACACAAGGTTAGACGGATGCGACTAGTTGCGACTGAAGCGTGTCGCAGAGCGCTTAATGCAGAAGATTTTATTGATCGCGTCCATCGTGAAACTGGTTTGCGTCTTGATATTATACAGACTGAAGAGGAAGCGCGTTTAGCGGTTATTTCTTGCGCACCGTTGGTGTGTCCAAAGACTGAAAATTTGTTGATTGTTGATATTGGTGGTGGTTCAACTGAGCTTGTTTGGATTGATCTAAGCGGTGTAGCTAAGCATGACCGAGCATGTGCAATTATGCGGTTACATGCTGGTTTTAAACCTGCTTTGTCTAATATCCCGCAAGCTCGTGTGGTTGATTGGATTAGTGTACCTTTAGGTGTGGCAACGCTGCGGGAACAGTTTAATGATGTGGAAGACGATGCTGGGCGTTTTGCTTTAATGAGCTGGTATTTCGAGGAAAATCTCGCAGGATTTTCTCCTTACCATGCGAAGGAGAGAACTGAACATTTTCAGATTGTTGGGACCTCTGGTACGGTTACTACCGTAGCAGCGTCTCACTTGGGTTTAAAACGTTACGATCGTACCAAGGTTGATGGGTTGAGCATGTCTACTAAACAAATCGATGCTGTTATTCACTCGTACCTTGCTATGGGTCCTAGTGGTCGCCGTGCGGATCCGCGGATTGGTTCGGACCGTCATGCATTGATCATGTCGGGTGCCGCGATCTTGCAAGCTTTGATGCGTTGTTGGCCAACTGATAGTTTATCTGTTGCAGATAGAGGACTGCGTGAGGGATTACTTTATTCTCAAATGAGCGCTGATGGAGTGTTGGATACAGATTTTTCTAAAGCACTCCCTTAGTGCATAGCTGAGGACGTAGTATAGCCGGAGTAATTAATAAGGGTGGTATATTGACCAAAATTCCCAGTGGAAAATCTAAAACGCCAACAGGGAAAAATAACTCTGGGCGTGGACAGCGAGATCTTAAGGTAAAGGTTAAGTCAGCTCGAGGGCGTAAGCTGAGTTCAACTCGCTGGTTACAGCGTCAGTTGAATGATCCCTATGTCAAACGCGCCATAGCTGAGGGATATCGAGGGCGTGCTGCTTACAAGATTATGGAGTTAGATGATAAGTTCCGTTTCCTAGTCCCTGGCGCTAGAATCGTAGATTTGGGCGCTGCTCCTGGTGGATGGTGTCAAGTTGCAGTCAAGAGGTGCAATGTCTTAGCCGAACGTTCGGGAAAAACAGTTGGCACAATACTGGGAATTGACCTCCAGGAAATGGAACCAATCACTGGCTGTGACTTATACCAGCTGGATTTTATGGATGAGGATGCAGACGAACAAGTCAAGCAATTGCTTAGGGGTAAAGCTGATGTGGTAATGTCGGATATGGCAGCTTCTTCTTCAGGACATAAACAAACTGACCACTTGCGAATAATTTCTTTATGTGAGGCTGCCGCTTACTTCGCCTTTGACGTTTTAGATGAAGGTGGCACATTTGTGGCCAAGGTACTGGCTGGTGGTGCAGAAGGAAGTCTGCAAAAGTTATTGAAAAAAAAATTCAAGAAAGTTGATAATGTTAAGCCGCCAGCTTCGCGTTCAGATAGTTCTGAGAAGTTTGTTGTCGCTACAGGCTTTAAGCTTTAATAACTTAAATTATTAAAATCAAATACTTATGACTATTATATAAAGTAAAATTATTTTAAATTTTTGTGGCCTACATGGATGAACTTGATGCATGAGCACCACGTTCACGATATGGTGTGGTGTTGTAGTGTGCTCGGTAACACTTTGAGAAATGTGATGGCGAAGCAAATCCGCATGCCAAAGCAACGTTAATCACGCTCATATCTGTTTGCATTAGTAGGTTGCGTGCTTTTTGCAAACGGAGTTCCATATAATATCGCTTAGGGCTCCGGTTTAGATACCGTCGGAACAGGCGTTCCAACTGACGTGTGGACATACCTACATCTCTAGCTAAAACTGAAGGGCTTATTGGCTCTTCTATGTTTTTTTCCATAATCTGGATCACTTGACTAAGTTTAGGATGCCGAACACCAATTCGAGTGGGTACAGACAACCTCTGTGTATCTTGGTCGGTACGAATTGAGGAATAAATTAATTGATCTGCTACAGCGTTCGCCAGTTCCTCTCCATGATCGTCCGCTATGAGCTTCAGCATGAGATCAAGCGATGAAACTCCACCAGCAGTAGTCAAACGTGGGCCATCAACCACAAAAACAGATTTTGTTAGCTCTACGTCTGGAAATTCTTCTAAAAAGCTATCCTGATTTTCCCAATGAACAGTTGCTTTTTTACCGTTGAGCAAGCCAGCTTTAGCAAGCGCGTAGGCAGCCGTACACAAGCCAGCTATTACCACACCTTTGCGTGCTTCTCTACGCATCCACCCTAACAGCCGCTTTGTTGTGGCGTTTTGTACATCGATGCCACCGCATAGCATCACAACATCATTACGGGCTACGTCATCTAAATCCCCGTTTAATTGGAATCCTGTACCAGCGGAGCAGTATGCAACCTGTCCACCTTCTCCGATAATACGCCAACTATAAATGTCGCGGCCAGCCATTCTATTTGCGATACGCAAACTTTCTAATGCTGACGAAAAACTTAATAGAGTAAAGTTCTCCAATAAAACAAAGACATAACGCTTCGTTTCGTCTTTATCAACTGAAGAGTTTGTGGTTGGGCGGGGGATAGCCATCGCCGCGTATTCCTGTCAGGTTTAACGCCCGCTTTTACGGACAGATATTTTTTCATTAATAAAATCTTGATCATGCACATTGGATGGCGTCAAGAGGGTGAATTTCCGATATGGTCAGTCTGCAATAGCTTTTGTATAGAGATAAAGAAAAATACTTTTGCTAGCGTTTTGTGGAGATGGATGATGAGTGACTGGACTAAATCCGACTGGCGTACCAAACCTCGTGTGCAGATGCCTAACTATGCAAAAACCGTTGCCTTAAATGCGGTCGAGGTACAACTTTCAAAGTATCCACCTTTAGTATTTGCTGGCGAAGCCAGGCGTCTTAAACACCTGTTGGCGGATGCAAGCCATGGAAATGCATTTTTGTTGCAGGGTGGAGATTGCGCCGAGTCTTTTGATCAGTTCAGTGCTGACAGTATCAGAGATACGTTTAAAGTAATGCTGCAAATGGCTATGGTGCTAACTTATGGGGCTAAAGTGCCAGTAATTAAATTAGGCCGAATGGCAGGCCAGTTTGCGAAACCTCGTTCAGCACCTACTGAAATTATAGATGGCCTAGAGTTGCCTAGCTATAGAGGTGACATTATTAACGAATTGGCATTTACGCCAGAAGCACGTTCCCCAGATCCAAACAAGATGCTACAAGCGTACACACAAGCCGCCGCCACCTTAAACCTCTTGCGAGCATTTTCGACCGGTGGTTTTGCTGATATGAATAGGGTCCACTCGTGGACACTTGGTTTTACCGATGGAAAAGGCGCTAAAAAATATCGAGAAATTGCAGCACGGATTCAGGATACTATTGATTTTATGGCCGCGGCGGGTATCGACGCAGATACAACACATAAGTTCTCAACTGTTGAATTTTATACAAGCCATGAATCATTGTTACTGGAATATGAGGAGGCGCTTACTAGGCTAGATTCAACATCAGGAAAATGGTTGGCTGGTTCAGGCCACATGATCTGGATTGGTGACAGGACAAGACAGCCGGACGGCGCCCATGTTGAATTTGCTCGCGGTGTGCAAAATCCTATTGGATTGAAATGTGGGCCAACAATGACGAGTGAAGATCTTAAGGTCTTAATGGCCAGATTAAACCCTGAAAATGAAGACGGTCGTTTGTCGTTAATAGCGAGATTTGGAGCTGGTTCAGTTGGAGAACACCTACCACGTTTGATCAGTACGGTTCGCGAGGAAGGGGCTAAGGTGGTCTGGGTGTGTGATGCAATGCACGGCAATACAATAAAATCTTCTACTGGATATAAAACTAGACCTTTTGAGTCAGTTCTGCGGGAAGTGCGTGAATTTTTTGGAGTGCATCAATCCGAGGGAACTGTGCCTGCTGGAGTGCATTTCGAGATGACAGGTCAAGATGTAACCGAATGTACTGGTGGAGTGCGTGCTGTCAGTGAAGAAGATCTTAGCGACCGTTATCACACTGCTTGTGATCCTCGCTTGAATGCTTCTCAAGCTTTAGAATTAGCATTTCTTGTAGCTGAAGAGCTCTCTAACCGTCGAAACGCTCGGTCTAAGGAGCGCGCTGTTAGTTTATAGTTCACAGTTTTTATACTGATTAATAATATGAAATTAAATCCAAAATTGACTTACCGTTCAATTATTGTCTCGGTCATCTCTGTTAAGTAATACATGCCTATTTTATTGATTATTAAATTAAATTAATTTAGTAAATTAAAGTACTATAAGTCAGGTAAGTAGAAATTACATCTTGTAGCCATCATTGTACCAGTTCTCTTATATGCACATCTTAGACTTGCTTGGTAGAACGTATACCCCTAAATCCATTTTATGGAAAAAAATAATTTTAAGGCCTCAGTCCGATCAATGACGGGTTTTGCTGTGCAGTCGAGCGCAATGGATGGGTTTCGATGGACTTGGGATATTCGTGCCGTTAATGGTAAAGGCCTTGATATTAGATTACGCGTGCCTGATTGGATTGAAGGACTAGAAACTGCGATCCGTCCACTTATCGCTGAGCATGTACGACGTGGGAATGTAACTGTCTCGCTTCGGGTGGCGCGGGACGGTGCCGTGGCAAAGCTTTCTGTAAATCAAGAACAATTAGCAGCAGTCATTCGAGCTTTTCTTGACATCGAAAGGGAAGCCGCGAATTTAGGTCTTTCGCTTGGACTAGCTAAAGCCAGTGATATAGCAGTTGTACATGGTGTTCTGGAACAATCTATTGAGCAAGATAATCCAACAGAATTAAGCAAGGCGTTACTGGATGATTTTCCATCGGTTCTAAAAGCTTTTGATATGATGCGTGTTTCCGAAGGGCAGTCGCTGACCTCAGTTTTGTCGGGGCAGTTGGACAAGATAGAGGCCTTGACGGAGAGAGCTTCTCAGTTGGTGGAGGAGCGTAAAGATGATGTTGCCACCAGTTTAAAGCGCAACTTGGCTCGTATCTTGGATAATTCAGAAGGGTTGGACCATAGCCGTTTGGAGCAAGAACTGGCTCTGCTAGCTGTCAAGGCTGATATTACTGAAGAGATTGATCGATTAGTATCTCACGTTGCAGCAGCCCGTGAATTGCTTGGGGAAGCTCAATTAGTTGGGCGCAAGATGGATTTTTTGATGCAAGAATTTAATAGGGAAGCTAATACGTTGTGCGCAAAGGCGCAAAATATCAATCTTACAAGGATCGGCCTCGCCCTTAAGGCATTGATTGATCAAATGCGAGAACAAGTTCAAAACGTGGAATAAAATATGACATTAGACCAAAATCAACGTCGTGGACTTTTAATTATTCTTAGTTCGCCTTCGGGGGCAGGTAAAAGCACTTTAGCGCAACGTTTGCGCAAATGGGATCCTGATATTGCATTCTCAGTTTCAGCAACAACAAGGCCTTCACGAGAAGGAGAAATCCACGGTCAGCACTACCATTTTATTACTGAAGGCGATTTTAAAACTATGGTAGCCAATGCTGAAATGGTAGAACATGCACATGTGTTTGGACATTTCTACGGTTCTCCAAAAGAGCCTGTAACCATGGCAGTCGACAGCGGATGTGACGTGTTATTTGATATTGACTGGCAAGGTGCTCAACAAATCCGAAATTCAGACTTAGGCAGTAACACACTGTCAATTTTTTTACTTCCTCCATCAATTAAAGAGCTTCACCGCAGATTGGTGTCTCGTAACCAGGATGCCGATGAGGTCATTGAAAAGCGAATGCGCAAAAGCTGGGATGAAATAAGCCGATGGGATAGTTATGATTTTGTTCTCGTTAATGACGACTTGAATGAGACAGAGGAGCAAGTCAAAACTATCATTGCCGCAACTCGCCTTCGTCGCTTGCAACAGCCTGAACTGACTGAACATGTACGTAAGCTTCAGTCGGAATTTGAGGAATTGTAATGCCTATCTATGCCTTGGGCGCTAATCGACCAGAATGCCACCCAAATACTTGGGTAGCTCCAAATGCTAGCCTGATCGGTAAAGTCGTACTTGAAGAAAAATCAAGTGTTTGGTTTGGTTGTAACATTCGTGCTGATAATGAAGAAATTCGAATAGGTAGTGGTAGTAATATTCAAGAAAATTGCGTGCTGCACATCGATCCGGGATATCCTCTCACAATCGGAGTGGGTTGCACAATTGGTCACAAAGTTATGTTACATGGCTGTACAATAGGTGAAAATTCTTTGATTGGCATGGGTGCAATTATATTGAATGGAGCACAGGTTGGTAAAAACTGTTTAATTGGGGCAGGGGCCTTGATTACCGAAGGTAAAGTAATTCCGGATGGATCATTAGTAATGGGAACTCCGGGCAAGGTTGTACGTGAACTGGATGATATGGCTATTCAAGGATTAAGGATATCAGCCTTACACTATCAAAATAATATGCGACAATTTCGTGACGAAATGATCGAGGTGATGGATGAAAAATGATTATGGGTCTTTAATTCGGCCAAAACCATTACCTGATAGTGCTTCTCGGCCGGTGGTAACGCCACTTTGCCCGTCCGTTGTTTATTCATCCGATAGTCCCGACATGCTGGATGCGCAATATGAGGGAGACCTCGCTGGTTATACATATAGTCGTGAAGGTCACCCCAACGCTGATGTGGTGGCTCATGCCATAGATCGAATTGAAGGTGCACCACATTTAGGCGTAGTAACGTCATCAGGGATGGCCGCAGTGTCTGCAGTGTTGCTAGGTTTAACTAAGGTTGGTGATCATGTAATTGGTGGAAACCAGCTTTATGGTCGATCTTTACGAATGATGTCGGAAGACTTGCCGCGTTTGGGTATTAAAACTACGTTGGTTGATCCGAGCGATGTTGACGCTGTCCGCTCAGCCATCCGCAAAACTACACGAATAATTTTGGTAGAAGTCGTTTCCAACCCAACCTTGCGTATGGCTGATATTTTAGGACTGGCCTCATTGGCGCGCGAGACTGGAGTATTACTAGTCGTCGACAATACTTTTACGACACCACGTGCGTTTAAAGCATTCGATTACGGTGCTGATGTTGTAATTCATTCCATTACAAAGTTGTTGGCTGGCCATTCGGACGTAATGCTGGGTTATATTGCTGCCCGAGATATTGAAATAAATAACCAACTACGAACATTTACTGTGACTGCAGGAATGACGCCTAGTCCTTTTGATTGCTGGTTGGCGGAACGGGGGATGCTTAGCTTTGATCTGCGTTTTGACAGAGCGCAAGCCACTGCGGCAATTCTTGCAGATCACCTTGCAGAATTATCTTTGGTGGAGAGAGTGATTTATCCTGGACGATTTGATCATCCAGATCGTCAACTTTCAATAATACTACTGAAAGATCAATTTTGTAACATGGTGAGTTTTGAGATTTCTGGTGGACGGACAGAGGCTAATGCTTTTACGCGTGCTGCTGAAGGTTTAAATTTTGCACCGACTCTTGGTGACGTTGGTACTACCATTTCGCATCCAGCGTCTTCATCGCATCGTGCATTGACCGCGGAACAACGCGCTGACTTGGGTATATCAGAGGGATTTTTTCGAGTATCTGTTGGGCTCGAAGATCCAAAAATACTGTGTGAAATTTTTACTAAAGCAATTCATGCTGCCAGAAACTAGGTTTATTTGTTTGAAAATAATTAACATAATGTATATTATGCGAATTTTAAATTATCAAAATTCAACACATTCCATAATAGAGCCTGCTCTACTCAGCTTAACAAAATAGGAAGCATTGTGTTATTTATTCAATAATCTGTTGTAAAATAAACAAGTCAAAATAAAGTTCAGTATTTAAAGGACACTTTATGTAATGGAACTTAAAGATAAGATAATTGTTGTTACTGGAGCTGCAGCAGGTATCGGACGCGCATTATGTGTTGCTTTTGCTTCTGAAGGTGCAAAAGTGATAGTTTGTGTAGACCAAGATATAAGTGGTGCAAGGAAAACATCTAACCTTATTAATGGTATAGCCATTGAATGTGATGTTTCCTCTGAACGTTTAATCGCAGATCTGATTGCTAAAGTTGAAAAAAAATTAGGTCCTATTGATTTATTCTGTTCTAATGCTGGTGCCCTAATTGAAGGCGGCTTGGAAGCATCTAACGAAGATTGGCAGCGGTTATGGGAAGTTAATGTAATGTCTCAGGTTTACGCCGCCCGACACGTTGTGCCACTGATGATTGCCCGTGGTGGTGGGTATTTATTGAATACTGCCTCAGCTGCTGGATTATTGAACCAGATTGGGAGTGCTCCTTATGGTGTAACAAAGCATGCCTCAGTTGGATTTTCTGAATGGTTGGCGTTTACGCACGGGGACGCAGGTATAAGAGTTTCTGTATTGTGCCCACAAGCAGTTCGCACAGCTATGATAGAAGGAAATGAAAACCATGTCTCAACTTTAGATGGAATGCTGGAGCCAGCAGAAGTCGCAGTTTCGTGTATAGAGGCAATTCGCTCTGAAAATTTCTTAATTCTCCCTCACCCTGCCGTTTTAGATTACATACGTGGTAAAACAGCTAATTATGACCGCTGGATTGGCGGCATGCGGAAACTGAACCGGCACTTCAATAATATTTGATAGTTAAAATATACTTTTTTGAAACCTAAAATCTAGGTGCAAGTTCGACAACACCTCTTTTCTTCTTGGAATGCTCAGCATCTAAAAGTTAGTTTCGTCGAGCTTTTCGCAACAATCCTTCTTGTGCTACTGAAGCAATCAACGAGCCATTTTGATTGTAGATTAAACCACGGTTAAAACCGCGTCCTCCACCGGACCATGGACTATCCATTGTATACAAATGCCAATCCGAAAATTTTGTTGGGCCATGAAACCACATTGAGTGATCAAGGCTGGCAGCCATTACGTCTCCAGTAAACCAAGTTTGACCATGGGGTCTTAGAGCAGATCCAAGAAGATTCATGTCTGATGCATATGCTAGTAAGCAATGTTGTAACTGGGCTGTTATACCTCGCGCTGCTGCCATTCTGAACCACAAATGATTTACATCATTAGCCGGTTTGGGCTTGAAAAAATCTCGTGGTGCGACTTCTCGGATATCAATAGGTCGCTCTCTAAGAAATTCATCACGATGGGGTGCCGCAATTTTATTCAACACTGCTTCACGCAGAGTAGAGCGATCAGCGAGCGTTTCAGGACCTTCAACAACGGGCATTTGGTGTTGATGGCTCCATCCCTCTTCATCAACGTGAAATGATGCTGACATATTCAAGATCTGTTTTCCATTTTGGATTGCCACAACCCGCCGCGTTGTAAAGCTGCCACCATCCCGAGCTCGATCGACTTGATAAATAACTGGAATTGATGGGTCGCCGGGACGAATGAAATACGCATGAAGGCTATGGCACAGCCTTTTTTCAACCGTATGATAAGCAGAGGCCAAAGCTTGTCCGATGACCTGCCCTCCAAAAATCCGGGTTGGGGTTTCTCCCCCCTGCCCTGAGCCACGAAAAAGGTCAACTTCTAAACGTTCAACGGCTAGTAGGTTTAACAAAGTAAGATGCGCGGCTGTCATTTATATTCCTAAAATAATTATAAAAATGCCAAACTATTATTTAAAAAAATAAAGCATGAATTAAAGAAATTAAGTGCATCATCTTACTCTATTTGTTGCATCAGTTGTATATTTTTCTATCCATATCTAAAGAATTTCTATCCTAATATTTATATTTAACGAAGAGTTTTCTTTATTTTGAGAGTGAGAATATTTTTGGGGATACACATCAAATCATTGGTCCCTATTTAGACCTTTACCTTTGTAATAATTGAATTTTTTCTTTCTATTAAACTTTGGATTTTATTATCTATGATAATGCTCCATGTACAAGAGCTTTTAGTTCTGCTCTGACTGGGTAACTGGAAGACGGGGCGAGCTGAGTGAACATCACTACAGATAGATGGTTTATTGGGTCTACCCAGAAAAAAGTGGAAGCTATTCCGCCCCAACTAAAGTCACCAATAGAGCCTGGCACTGTACTAAGTGCTGGATCAATAATAACGGCGCCCGCTAAACTAAAACCTACCCCATCCATTGGCTGTTCAGCAAAACTTGTGGTGCCAAGGCTCGCAATATCACCCTGTAAGTGGTTAGCCAGCATAAATTTTGCTGTTGATTTAGAAATAATTTTTTCGTTTGGGCCCTGCCCATTACGGCGCAAGCACTCCGCAAATTTCATATAATCATCAATTGTGCCAACAAGTCCACCTCCGCCAGAATGCAACGTTGGCTCAAGAAAAGGTGACCCGAGCGTGTTATCAATAGCATGCAACGTCGAATTATCATCTGCATGCTGTCCCAAGTACATAGGATCACTGGTAAATGGTGTATAAAGGCTAGCAAAACGTCTTTGCTGATTTGGTTTAACCGAAAAAGAGGTCTCTTTTATTTCTAAGGGTTCAAAAACTTGTTGCATGAGAAACTCACCAAGATTTTGACCAGTTACAACCTCAATCACCCGACCGATGATATCGATACCAACAGAATATTCCCATTTTTCACCTGGTTGAAATGCTAATGGCAGAGTTGCTACTGATTTACATTGGTCCGCTAATGTGCCTGAATCAGGACTAAAATCTATATTTCTTTTTTTCATAGCGTCAGAAACTAAGGATTTATTAAATGAGTAGCTTAGACCTGAAGTGTGAGTTAGTAACTGATGTAGAGTTGGTGGTTGGCATGCAAAAGTTTGTTCCATTGATTTGGCTTTGGGTATCAACGCATGGCAGTTAGTAAACTCAGGCAAAAAAGCTGAAACAGGAGTGTTTAGACTTAAGTACCCTTTTTCAACTAAGGTCATTAACGCAAGTGCCGTTATGGGTTTTGTCATTGAATAGATGCGTGCGACTGTATCACGAGCGAAAGGCTTGCCACTTTCTATGTCCAGTTGACCAACTGCGTTAAAAAAAACCTCTTGACCGGCCTGTTTTACCATTATCGATAAACCTGCAAACTTTTGCTCTTTTACATAGCGTTCGGCCCAAACAGAAATACGGCTCAAAAGTTTTTTTTCAAGTTTGAACGCCATTTTACAACTCGAGCATATTTGTCATTGCTTTACGTGTTTCGGATGTGAACCACTCTTGCTGTATTAGTCCCATTTGGCCTTCAATCAGCGCAATTGTCTTTCCTCTGATTTGTTTTTTAACTGATGCATACGCTTTGGGTGGAATGGCTACAAACTCCTTAGCTGCTCTGGTTGCTTGCGTGATTAAGTCCTTTTCCAATACAATCTCATCAATAAAACCCATTTTTTTTGCCACTTCTACGTCAATCATTTGACCACGCATCATTAACCGCCGTAAATCATTGGGTGCCATCATGGCGCGTGCTATTTCCATCGGTCCGATCGGAAAATCTACGCCAGCACGAACTTCGGCTAATCCAAACTTTGATCGTGATGTTGATAAACGATAATCTGCTGAAAGAACAAAAAATAATCCACCTGCTATTGCAGCACCATTTATGGCCACTAATACTGGTTTATCACAGGAAAATAAACGTAAAAAACTTTCATTTAACCCAGCTACAGTTCTGATTTGTTCAGCTAAATCGAAGTTACATGCACTTTTTAAGTCGAGACCAGCAGAAAATATTCTGAGAGCACTAGAAATTATAATTGCTCTTACGTGGTTTGTGGCTTCTGCATCTTTAATCACTTCTATCAGTTCAAAAAGACGATCAGGAAGCAAGGTATTTGCTGGAGCTGCGTTAAGGATCAAGTGACGAATTTCACCGTCATCGCGCTGTTTAATCCAATCTGTATCATCCATAAAGGGTCTCCAAATGTAGTGAGTTATATTTTTTAATACCGAGACCAACAACATTAACAAAGCAAAAGAGATCTGCCTAAATTCAGGATTAACATATTGGAGGTAAGAATGTTTAAATTGTACTTTGCTCCAAAGAACCGTGCGGTACGTAGTATTTTGTTACTTGATGAATTGGAACTCAAATATCAGTTGAGCAGTTTTAAATTGGGCGATCGTACCATGCGAAAACCCCATGCCAAAATCTGAGTAACGGTCGTTACATCTTATGGAGCGAGTTCCGTTACTTGTTGATGAGGATATCACAATAATGGAAAGTATCGCAATTTTAGAATATTAATTTCCAATATATGGAGATGAGCGTTTTCGCGCCGCGCATCATACCTCTAATTATCCAGCATACCTACCGTGGCCAAACTACTGTGAGGAAATGATTATGTCAGCTATCATTTTATTTAGTTAAAAGTAATAGTTTTTTTGGTCTAATGCTTTCAGTCCATCGTCTGCAAAAGTTGATACGAGAGAACCCATTTTTAATGCGCGCTCCGGATTAGAGGCGTTGCCGTCTAGTGCCCTTTTCAGTACTCCTTGAATTATTGCGGCCATTCTGAAAAAACTAAAACCAAGAAAAAACTGGAAGTTTTCAATTGTATCTAAACCGCGCAGTTCGCAGTACTCTTCCACAAATTCAGTATCTGATGGAAGACCAAGGGCCCCACGATCAATACCCGAAAGACCGCGAGCATCTCTGTTAGAAGGCAATTGCCATTGCATGATAACTGATGCCAGATCAGCATATGGATGCCCGATTGTGCTAAGCTCCCAATCTAAAACAGCCAGACACTCTGTGCCAGCACTCTCAAATATTAAATTATCAATGCGGTAGTCTCCATGTACCAAAGCACGTTTACCATCATCAATCGGCATCTCGAGTTTTAAACGTTGAATTAAGATATTCATGGCAGGGATGTTCTGAGTCTCTGATGCGCAATACTGTTTTGTCCAACGACGTATTTGTCGTTCTAGATAATTCCCCGGTGGCCCAAAATCATTTAGCTTTAAAGTATCGATGTCCACCGCGTGTAGCGCAGCTAGAACACGATTCATATTTTTGATAATTGCTGTCCGGCTTTGGTTACTAATTTCAGACATTTTTGGATCGTTGAAATTTCGTCCATGTATGTGTTCCATCACATAAAAATCAGAGCCTATAATACTGGAATCTATGCATAAAACATGCATTTTTGCTACGGGAATATCTGATCCAGCTAGTGCTTTTTGGACACGAAACTCCCTATCAACAGCATGTGCAGACTTTAACAGTACTCCTGGTGGCTTCTGGCGCAATACATAATTGCCAACACAAGTTTCCAAAAGGAAGGTTGGGTTGGACTGACCTGTATTAAATTTTTGGGCAGTTATAGGTTTGTCAAACCCTGGCAGCCGATCACGAAGATACAGACTGACTGCATTGGTATCAAGTTTTTGTGGAACAAACATATTATTTTTTTAGATTTAGGATCATTTGGTTGCCAGCAATTTCATACTCTTTCACAATTCGATCTACTAACGCAGCTGTAGGCTCGACTGATTTGATGGGGCCAATCCCCTGCCCTGACCCCCAAACAGTTTTCCAAGCTTTTGGTTTGGACGATCCTGCGGAAAAGTTCATTGATGATGCATCTGCTTGTGGAAGATTGTTTGGGTCCATACCTGCATTTTCAACAGAGCCACGAAGGTAATTACCCCAAACGCCTGTAAATAATGAAGAATAAATTATATCCTCTGCTCCACTTTGAGTAATCATCTCTTTGTAATCAACATGTGCGTTTGCTTCGTCAGTTGCAATAAAGGGAGATCCAATGTAGCCAAAATCTGCTCCTAATGTGCGTGCCGCCAACAAGGATTCACCAGTTGCAATCGCCCCTGAAAGGGCCAACGTTCCATTAAACCACTCTCGGATTTCGCGGATCAAAGCAAAGGGTGATTGCTGGCCGGCATGGCCTCCTGCTCCTGCAGCGACTGCAACAAGCCCGTCAGCGCCCTTCTCAATTGCTTTGCGGGCAAAAGTATTGTTGATAATATCGTGTAGAACTATTCCACCGCATGAATGCGCTGCTTCATTCACCTCAACACGTGCGCCCAAAGATGTAATCCAGAGTGGAACATTGTGGCGGACACAAATCTCAAGGTCGCGGTCGAGCCTTGTATTTGAACGATGCACAATTTGATTTACTGCAAAAGGTGCCGCTGGGGTATCTGGATTACGTTGGTTATACCTATCTAATTCTTCACTAATTTCTGTGAGCCACTTCCCTAAAAGTGGTGGTTCACCTTCAGATTCGCGCGCGTTTAATGCAGGGAATGATCCTATAATGCCAGCTTTGCATTGTGCAATAACCAGTTTAGGAACTGATATTATAAATAGTGGGGCTGCAATGACTGGAATTCGTAATCCTTGTAAGACTTTAGGTAAATGTTTGTCTGATTGGGTATTCAAATCCTACTTCATCCTTTGAAATTTAAAATTACACATTAAAAGGTACAGTTTCAGCTAGCTAGTTGCTCTTACAGCACTTCAAAAAGGCCTGCAGCGCCCATACCACCTCCAACGCACATCGTACAGACGACGTATTTTGTATTGCGGCGTTTACCCTCAATTAAAGCATGACCAACCATTCTCGCTCCAGACATGCCATATGGGTGACCAATCGAAATAGCGCCACCATTAACGTTTAATAGTTCATTTGGAATTCCCAGAGTATCGCGGCAATAAATGACCTGAACTGCAAAAGCTTCGTTAAGTTCCCAAAGTCCAACATCATCCATTTTTAAACCATGCAGTTCGAGTAACTTTGGTACAGCAAAAACTGGTCCAATACCCATTTCGTCTGGTTCACACCCTATTGAAACGACTCCAACACAACGGCCAAGTGGCGAAAGCCCGCGTCTCTCGGCTAAAGAAGACTCCATTACTACGGCTGCAGATGCTCCATCGCTGAGCTGCGAAGCATTACCAGCAGTGATGCACTGACCCTGTGTCAAATTTATGCCATCAGTAAAAACAGGCTTTAAACTAGCAATATTCTCATACGTCGTATCGGGACGATTTCCTTCATCTTTATCGAGTATTATTGTCTTTTCTGTAATTTCTTTTGTTTCGCGATCCTGAATTTTCATTATAGTAGTTATTGGCACTATTTCCTCATCAAACTTTCCTGCCGCCTGCGCTATTGCAGTTCTTGCTTGAGATAGAACCGCATAATGGTCTTGTTGTTCTCGTGTCACACCATATCGAGCAGCTACAGTTTCTGCAGTCTCGAGCATTGTCATGTAAATTTCAGGCTTATGTGATTTTAACCATGGATCAACGTTAACCCTCATATCGTTAGTTTGCACCATAGAGACACTCTCGACACCAGCACCTATAATTATATTGTGCCCATCGTTAATTATCTGTTTTGATGCTGCGGCTATAGCCATCATACCGGACGCACATTGTCGATCCAGTGACATTGCGGCGGTTGATACGTTTAGTCCCGCACGAATTGCCGCTTGTCTGGCAATATTTGACGCCGTATATCCCTGTTGTAACGCAGCACCCACAATTACATCTTCGATTTCCGCCCCTTCCAATCCCGCCCTTAAAGCTGCGTTAGAGATTGCATGGGCTGCAAGTTGTTGCGGTGTCGTTGCATTAAATGCACCCCGATAGGCCTTGCCAATCGGAGTTCGCGCTGTAGAGACAATAACGGCGTCGCGCATGAATTTACCTTCTTTTGTGCTTATTTGCTATTAGTATGAGTATGAGTTTGGCCTGAGCTATCGAATGTTGACTCATTAGGACAACAAAGAGCCTAGAGTGTCTACGTAGATTACATCAAACTTTTTCATTTTAAAACTGAATCATTAATTTTAGGATTTTACAGCTCTGTATTTCTTAGCTGTCATTGGTTAAATATAACAGCCTTAGCAATTTAAAAATTTCTCAAGGATAAAATTACGTAGTATTGAGATATGAAATATTTGACCTTGGAAATCAAAAGACATCATTCAAAAACTTTTTCCGGTAAAAATGAAGCAGCCGAGGGATTATCCGAAGTTGATTTAGAAAACTTCAAGTACATGAAATGTCTATGCTCGGAGTGTTTTACCGTTACCACTATATCAGAATATAATGTTAGAAAGCAATAATATGAAAGCAATGCTAAGTACCGTACCAGGCGATCCAGAATCTCTAAAATGGACAGAACTTCCGGATCCTGTACCTAAGCAGGGTGAAGTTCGCATTGCGGTTAAGGCGGCTGGTGTAAATTTTCCTGATACGTTGATTATTAAAGACCTTTATCAAATAAAACCAACGCGGCCTTTTGCGCCTGGCGGCGAGGTAGCAGGCGTAATTGATGCTGTTGGTGAAAGTGTGGAAGATTGGGCGGTAGGCGATCGAGTAATGGCGTTGTGTGGGTTCGGTGGATTTGTAACTAAAATCTGCGTTTCCACAAACGTTTGTTCGAAAATCCCGGATAAGATGCCCTTTGATCAAGCTGCATGTTTTGTTTTCACTTATGGAACCTCGTATCATGCGCTAAAAGATCGGGCAAAAATTCAAGCTGGTGAAACTCTGTTAATACTTGGTGCTGCTGGTGGTGTTGGAGCTGCTGCAATCGAGTTGGGTAAAGCTGTGGGAGCTCATGTAATAGCTGCGGTTAGTTCAAATAAAAAAGCAGATTTTTGCAAAACTTTAGGTGCTGATACCACAATTGTGTATCCCTTAAAAATGGATAGGGCTGCACAAAAAAAATTATCCGTCACAATTAAAAATTTAGCTCCCTCTGGGGGCATTGATGTTGCATATGACGCTGTGGGAGGTGGGTATTCTGAGCCAGTGATTAGGTCAATGAATTGGAACGGACGTTTTCTTGTAGTGGGTTTCCCAGCAGGAATACCAGCAGTCCCGTTCAATCTTTGCTTGCTAAAGTCTTGTCAGATTGTTGGTGTATTTTGGGGTGCATCAATGCAACGCAATCTACAAGGTCACAAAAAAAATATATCTGAACTGTCTAATCTGTATGTAAATGGTCAAATTAAGCCGCAGATCTCAGCCTGTTTTCCAATTGAAAATGCGGCAGGTGCACTTAGTGCTATAGCCAACCGAAAAGTTCTTGGAAAAGTGGTACTTAAGGTGGGAAAAAGTTGATGATCAAACTGCAGGCTAAGTAAGAAATAGTAAGACTTACACTACCAGATCATTAGATGGGCTGTGGGCTTATTTTAAGGTCTTAAATATAAATATGTTGATAAAGTTAGTCTTTTCGTGTGCTTTTATATGGAGTGGTTAAATGAAAAATATTTCTGCTGCGAAAGTTGCTTTAGAATTAAAAATTGGACAAGAAGTTGGCGTTTCTCAATGGATAAAGATTGATCAATCTGTGATAAATAGGTTTGCTGAGACGACTTATGACGATCAATGGATCCATGTAAGTCCAGAACGGGTGGTGCGCGAGACGTCTTATGGTGGCACTATTGCTCATGGTTTTCTAACACTGAGCTTGGCGAGCAGATTCTCTTATGATTGCCTAGATTCAGCGCTTGGCCAAGTAATGTCGATAAATTATGGTTTCAACAAATTACGGTTCATTACACCTGTTAAAGTGGGAAGTCGATTGCGTGGGCGATTTAAGGTTTCAGGAGTGGTTCAAAAAAGCTCAACAGATTTGCTTCGTGAAATGGCTTTGACTATTGAAATTGAGGACGAAAATAAACCTGCAATTGTAGCTGATTGGCTTAGCCTCGCGATATTTAGTGAAGAAACATGAACCTTTACTAGACAGCTGTAGTGTTTTTTCGTTAACAACTTAAAAACATTTGGATGAATAACATGACCTCTTTACTTATTCTTAACGGTCCCAACTTGAACCTTTTGGGTACGCGTGAACCTGAAATTTATGGTGCAGTTACGCTTGAAGAAATTGAGGCTACATGTGTCGCTTACGGTGAGACCAAAAGTGTTTCGATCACATTTTTGCAATCCAACCATGAGGGTGTGTTGGTAGATAACATTCATGCAGCTACAGGTACCCACGCTGGCATTATTTTGAATGCAGGTGCATTTACTCATACATCGATAGCTTTGCATGATGCGATTGTAGGCACGCAAATTCCGACGATTGAATTACACTTAAGTAATATCCATAAGAGAGAAGAATTTAGACATCATAGTTATATAGCAAGAGCGGCAGTGGGTGTTATTTGTGGCTTTGGGGCTGCTGGGTATAACCTAGCTATTAATGCTATGGTTGGACATCTCGAGTCTAATAACTGAGTCAGTTTTGGCGTAAACATTTCAAATGACAGATACGTTTGGAAATTGTCACTTGCTCTTATAACAAGATAGGTTTTTGGAAATTTTTTATATAAAAAGCAAATTACATTTTAAACTTGGTCGAGCAGCCTCCCTATTACTAGTTTAATACTGCCGCTATTTGTTCGGCATGTTGCTTGATTTTATCCATATCTCCCATGCAGCCTGCGGCACGCATGGGGATACCTTTATGGCGCGGATGTATATGAAAATGTAAATGAAAAACTTCTTGTCCACCGGCCGTTTCATTAAACTGTTGTACGGTTATCCCATCCGCATTAAAGGCAACAGTAGCTGCATTGGCAACCTTTTTGACCGTTGCCATAACAGCGGCTAACTGTGCATCAGAGGCATCCAAAATATTACGACAGGGGCTCTTGGGGATAACTAAACAGTGGCCATCTGAGCGAGGCATTATATCCATAAAACAAAAAGTGGTATTATCTTCATATATTTTGAAACATGGAATCTCATTTCTCAAAATTTTTGCAAAGATATTTTCATCGTCATAAGTTTTCATTCGATAAAATCCCGGTTGGTTTAAGCATTTACGTCCACTATTACTCGCCCTTTAATTTGTCCTTTGAGTATATCTGCTCCTAATTGTGGAAGATCGGAAAGAGTTGCAATTTGTGTCATTGAATCTAATTTTTCTAAAGGTAAATCCTTGGATATACGTTCCCAAGCGCGCACTCGGTTATCGTAAGGCTGCATGACGCTATCAATACCCAACAAATTTATACTCCGCAGCAAAAAAGGAATTACCGTTGCAGGTAGGTTAGCCCCTCCGGCTAAACCTACAGCAGCAACGCTTGCACCATACTGCATTTGACCCAATACTCTTGCCAGCATTGCCCCACCTACTGCATCCACGCATCCCGCCCATCTTTCAGCCTCCAACGGACGTTTTATTGTTTCATTTATTTCGTTCCTTGCGAGGATATTTTTTGCACCCAATGACATTAGGTAATCAGCAGTTTCAGGACGGCCAGTTACCCCAGTAACTTCATGTCCTAAATTTGATAAAATTGCTGTCGCAATAGATCCCACCCCGCCAGCAGCGCCAGTGATTAAAACTGGCCCACTTTTGATGCCATTATTTTCTAGAGCCATCACCGAAAGCATAGCTGTAAAGCCAGCAGTACCAACAGCCATGGCTTGGCGGGTGTTCAAACCTTTCGGCAAAGGAACTAACCAGTCTGCTTTTACACGTGCTTTTTGCGAAAATCCACCCCAGTGAGCTTCACCCACCCGCCAGCCAGTTAGTACAACTTTGTCTCCTGTTGAATAGCGCGGATCTTCCGAGCTTTCGACAACGCCTGCAAAATCAATACCAGGAATATGTGGGTAATTTCTTACAAGTCCACCACCGGATCCAACGCACAGACCATCTTTGTAATTCACAGTCGAATACTCAACGGCAACTGTAACATCTCCTGGTGGAAGATCGTTTAGTGATAATGACTGCACAGCAGCGGATGTTTTGCCACTTTCTTCGTCTTTATTCACCACAAACGCATCAAACATTTTTTCTCCATCCTTGGGGTTTACCCCTAAACTAAATCAAAATTTAAAAACAAAGGGCTTTTTTGGGTTAAGCCGAAATAAAAGGCTCTTAAAGCCAAAAAGATTCCTGCACTATGCCGTTACGCATACCATCAGGTGTTTCAATCTCTAAACATGTGCCGGGGTCCCAATGTGTCATTCTCACCATACCTATCGAAACATTAGTTTCAAAATCTGGTGACCAAGCAGCAGATGTAATTTGTCCAACCCTTTTGTCATTAACGAAAATTGGCCACGGTCTATCGCATCCAGGTACTTTGTTACCGCCTATACTAATAGGACGAATTTGTTGAACAGGTCCTTCCTTTGCTACTCGTAGTAAGGCATCACGACCTATACAGCCAATTGCTGTCTGTGTATCACAAAAGCGGCCAAGTCCGCATTCATGCGGTGTATTGTCATCAGTCATGTCATTACCGTAGGATAAAAAGCCAGCTTCTATCCTCTCAATTGTGTTAGGACATCCCGCTCGTACGTTTAAATCTTTGCCTGCTGCAAAAAGAGCATTCCATAAAGGCATTCCACATTCTGTGCTATCAACATAAATCTCAAAACCGCCTTGTTTGGAATATCCAGACCGTGCAATGGCCAAGTCACGGCCTTCAAACTGAAATATGTCAAATTGAAAAAAGCGAATGTCACGAACTCTGTCTCCAAATACGCGAACGAGCAGCTCGTCGGATTTAGGACCTTGGATAGCTAATGGACTTACGTCTGGCTCATCCACTAAAACATCTAGTCGATAACCATTAGCAATACCTTTTACCCATAATAACAGATCACTATCAGCAATAGAAATCCACCAGCGATCTTCAGCGAGTTTTACAGCGACAGGGTCATTAAGCATACCTCCTGTTTCATCTACGATAGGTACATAATAGCATTGCCCTGGTAACATTAGGCGCAGGTCGCGCGGTGTAAGCATTTGCATCAGGCGGCCTGCATCCGGGCCCCGCAATTCGACTTGCCTTTCGACGGACACATCCCAAACCTGTACATAGTCTTTGAGATGTCTGTAGTCGGCTTCAACACTGTCAAATACTGTTGCCAACAACATGTGGTTATACACGGTGTAAGCCTTTGCTCCTGCAGCTTCGACTCCGTCTGAAAATGGGGTGCGCCGCAGCCGGCGCGAAGGGGATATAACAGCCATAGTTCATCCTAAAACATAAGAAATAAATAACTTGCCGGCGTATTTGAGGCGGTTTGTAATACCATGTTGCAAACTTGTTTTAGTAGTTAAAAACGTAGTGGTAGCAGTTAAACCCCGTGCGTGTAGAAATTTATATGCTCACAACATTATTTTATTCACCAATCAAATTTACGTTGTTTATTGTATGGGTAATAATTGTTAATAAGTTAATTAGTTGTAACGATATTTATTATTTACAGTTACGTTTTTACGCATAATCAATACTTTGCCGTACGAAGATTCGTTGCAACTTATAACAGGGTGGCGTGGCTCATTTATCATGGCTTTGGACCTTTCCAATCTATGGCACATATTTCTGCAGATTTGCCGCTAAAGTCCCAAATTCGGCCATAGTCACGTACTTTGGACTTCAGGCCGCGGGCTGCAATTATATCTGGACCCATCCAATACTTAGAATTAGTGATCATAACTGGATGATCGGGCGAAGCACCATCAATGATTTCAATTTCACCCTGAATTTTTCGACCGATGTAAAGACCACGTTTTTTACCGTTGCGGACAATCTCGACTTTTTCTCGCTCGGCTCCAACAATGTCACTTACTAACATATTGAATAGGCCGGTGGTTCCCCCGGCAGAACCAGAGAAAATCTGCAATATACCATTATAGGCTTTTCCACTCGCTCGCTCATCCACATAGGCCGCAACTTTCCAACCGCCCTCTGCCATTCGTCCTGGAATCTCCACCATCAGGCCAATATTAAGCCCAGCGAGGTTTTCACCTTCATAGTGGCCTTCATCAATTGCAATTGCCATCCAGGCGTAACAGTGACCTTCCGTCGGTGGATGCGCACCAAGACTAACAACGCATGGGCAAAAGACAGTACAGGAACAGTTCATAAAAAGTTCCCCTTTTATTGACCACTCTGTCGGATGCATTTGCCGGCGACCGGAATTGTTGGGCATTCTGCTATCAATACGTTGACTGATTGGCAGCTTATCGGAATCCAATCTCTTTTTAACAGCCATCTTCAAACTCCATCTACAAAAGGCCAAATTAAAACTGTAAGGCCGCCACCAATTAGTAACAATCCCATAGGTTTTGTTATTGTGCGCCCAAACTGTGGCAATTTTTCAAGAACCATAAAAAGAGTGGCTAAGCCCATCCATAAAAGGTTCATAACACCTCCAACAAAGCCCAGAAACATAAACCCCCAACAACAGCCAACACAGAAAATGCCGAGTCCTATCCCCATACGGGATCCACCTATAAAGCCGTCTCGCCAATGCCCTAAAAAATATACTGTCGGGTTGTGACAAACTCCATGGCATACTTCCTTGGTGCGACTGAATTGAAATAAACCTACTATGAGCAATAAAATACCGGCAAAAACATTATTTTTTAATACGCCTAGCATATCAATTACTCCACCATAAAGTAGCGCTAATTGAACGCCACTTATAGCTGCCGCAAATGAAACCCAAACAACCAGATAACCAAGAGTAACACCAATCCATCCAATTCGTGTGCCAGTTGCGCTAATTGTTAAATCTTCATAGCTTCTTAATGTCGGTACCATCGTTGGTAGCATCATCGCCGCCATCATTATGGCCCACATTAGAAAAAGAGGCCCAAAGTTCGCCATTGGCATGTGCATTGGCATTTTGGGATCCATTGCCGCCATTTGAACTCCCATTTTCCCTGGGCGACCCATTAGATCAAGATCCATGTTGAGCGACATGGAATATATCACCCACCACGATAAAAGAATTAAGAAAAAAAATCCAAGCCAAAGCGCGCTACGAAAAAGATGATGCATTGACCCTCCAAAGTGATTCTAAATTAAAGTTCTTGCCAGATTAAATGTCAGACATTAATATGTAAGACAAATGAAAATTGATCCTGAAAGTTCTGCCGATTTTTCCGCTCAAATTGCTCAGTCGATTAGAGGAGCAATTGTCAGCGGGGATCTTTTGGTAGATCAACGCCTTCCATCTGAAGCTGAACTTGCAGATCAGTTTGCTGTATCACGTCCAACTGTTAGGGAAGCTCTTAAGAGATTGGCGGCACAATCGCTGATCCGCACTCAGCGTGGAGCGACAGGTGGCGCTTTTGTAAACCGACTGCGTTTTGAAGAAGCCTATGATCAACAGGTGACGACATCTACGCTACTTTTAAGTATGAATTCTGTAAGTTTTGATGTGGCTTGTGAGGCTCGTTTTGCTTTGGAACGTTCCTGTGCGCCACTTGCCGCGAAACGGCGAACACCTGATAATTTAGCGACGATGCGAGCTGAAATTCACCGGCAATCACAGCCTGGTCTTACGGATGAAGCGTTTTGTGCTTCCGATGTTACGTTACACCGCGCACTTGTTGATGGCGCAGCTAACAAGGTGCTTAGTTACCAACTTGCTGGTGCTGTCGAGGCGATGCAACCATTAATGAATATGATTACATTTACTGCACGTTCTCGGGAGCGAATAGTTGACATGCATACCGAACTTACAAATGCGCTTGAGGCGAAAGATGCCATACTTGTAGATCAAACTTTGATAAAATTAGAAACTTATACAAGGGATTTGGGTCACAGTATAGCAACAGCCAATCCAGTACGCTCAAAAAAACAATTGAAAAAAGCTTCATCAAAAAGAAAAAAATAATGGAGAGTAAATAAAAATTAATCCAGCAGATTGTATGATTAACAAATGAGACTTCAAAAACGTTAGGGAGGACGCTATGAATTTAAGACCAGATCCTACATTTTATGCAACACCAAAGCTTGCTATGGAAGCAGCAGTGGAGAAGTTAGCATTTACATTGATGTTAAGTCCTGACGGTAGCAAGCCTGACGGACTTGCTGTAGTTGATGTTGATCCTGATAGTAATACCTACAGTCAGATCGTCCATGAGCTTTATGTACCTAATTTGGGAGATGAATTCCACCATTTTGGTTGGAATGCTTGTTCATCAGCTTTGTCGCCTCTTACAGGCCATGCCTTTCTTGAACGTCGCTACTTAATTATTCCCGGCATCAGATCTTCACGTATTTATATTATTGATGTTAAAGAACCATTGAAGGCAAAAATTCATAAGGTTATTGAGCCTGAGGAGTTAATGGCTAAAACAGGTTATTCTCGCCCGCATACAATTCACTGTGGTCCTGAAGGGATCTACGTATCGACATTAGGTGGTGGTGGTAAAGATGGCACTGATGGCCCGCCAGGTATTTTTATAATGGATTGTGAGAGTTTTGAAATTCTCGGTCGCTATGAAATGGATCGGGGAGTTCAAGATAAACACTATGACTTTTGGTGGAATTTGCCCAGAGATTACATGGTTAGTTCAGAATGGGGTTTGCCGCCACAATATGAAAATGGCGTTGTTCCAGAAGACTTGTTGAGCAACAAATATGGGCACACAATACATTTCTGGGATTTGAGAGCTCGTAAAGTCTCAAAGTCTATTGATTTAGGCGCAAACCATCAAATGGCTTTAGAAATTAGACCGGCGCATGATCCTATTAAGGAATATGGGTTTTGCGGTGTGGTTGTGGATACAACTAACTTGCAAGGAGCTATATTTACTTGGTGGAAGGACGAAGATGGTGAATGGCAAGCCAAGAAAACAATTACCATTGATCCAGTACCTGCAGATGCTGATGATTTACCTGATCTGCTAAAGGGCTTTGGAGCAGTCCCTCCCCTCGTGACTGATATTGACCTTAGCATGGATGATAAATTTTTATATGTTGCCTGTTGGGGGTTAGGAGAAATGCACCAGTATGATGTTACAGATCCTATGAAGCCCGTGTTAGCGGGAAAAGTTGAAATTGGAGGCATAGTGACAAAGACTAAACACCCAAACGGCAAAGATTTTGGCTATGGACCTCAAATGGTTGAAATCAGTCGCGATGGCAAACGAGTTTATTGGACTAATTCTCTTTATTCCACTTGGGACGATCAGTTTTACCCTGGGGAGCGTGGGGCTGCTATGGTAATGGCAAATGTTGGTGAAAATGGTGGTATAACCCTAGATAAGAATTTTTGGACTGAATTTCCTGCGGGTTATCGAAGTCATCAGATAAGGCTTGAGGGTGGAGATTGTTCTACGGATAGTTTTTGCTACCCATCGGTCTGAGTAAATGGATTTAACTTCAACGGCGGGCCTATGGCTCGCCGTTGTTCTTTCTGGCCTCTATCACGGCTTAAATCCGGGTATGGGTTGGCCTTTGGCAGTATCGGCCTCATTATTTGAGCGCCGTCTATCGGCACTCTGGCTCTCCCTTGGTGCCCTTTCGTTTGGGCATTTTGTAGCAATGCTTGGAGTATTACTGCCTTTCTCTTTGATGAATGTTTTGATCGAAAATCAGCGTGAAATTAGAATTGGTGCAAGTTTAATTGTAATTGTAATGGGAGTATATCTGATAATTACACGTCGCCATCCAAGATTTTTAGCTCGTATTCCTCCTCACAAACTGGCTCTATGGTCGTTTTTTGTGGCATTAGCGCATGGCGCGGCTTTAATGCTTGTTCCAATTTATTTAGGCTTGTGTTCATTTGAAAATCTGGACAATGGTCATAGGGCCGCAGGAATACTTATGAAAACAACTATGTTGGCGTTTGGTGTAGCCGTCTGCCATACGATTGCGATGATGAGTGCAGGCGGTATAATGGCTTACTCGGTATATAGATGGCTTGGACTAAAGTTTCTGAATCGAGGATGGTTAGATTCTGAATTGCTCTGGGCGTTTAGCCTTATTATAGTTGGCTTTATTGGGCTTTTAACGTCCATATAGGTAAATGCGGCAAACCAACCATAAGGACAGTTAATCCCTAACTGGAACAAAAATTGAGTAGATTTCTTTGTTGGTTTTAAATTTTTAAAGACTGCCCTAATAAGCAGTATTACAGTATTTTTTTCACTATTAATAAGATAAGCAGGTCCATCCATGAAAATTAAAGCTCTTTTTTTATGTTGTTTTTTATTGGTAGCTCCCAAAACAGGAGCAGAAAGTTTGTTAGGTAAAATTACCAGTGGTGCTAATGCTATAGTAAATGAGACCACTACTGCTGTTACTGGTGTTACCAAAAGTGTTGGGGACTCGATATCTTCCACTGAGGAACTTTTATCTAATGAGGATACCCCAGACTTAACACGGCAGCGTATTGATATCAAAACCTCCGAAATACTTGCTAGACTGTTCGCCGAGGAACCAGGTGCATTGGATTTATTCGAAAAGAGCGCGGGGTATGCTGTATTTGATGCACGGAGAATTGGTCTAATTGGTGTAACGGGTGGATTTGGGCGTGGTGTTGCAGTTTCAAAAACAACCGGAAAGAGAACTTATATGGAGATGGGCACCGGTGGCGCTAATATTGGTCTCGGGATTGGTGGGTTTGAGCGTAAAATAGTTGTGTTATTCGAAGATGCTTATAAATTTGAGATGTTTTCCACTGGTGGTTATGACGCTACTGCGAATGCTGGCGCGATGTTTGGTGAGGATAAAACTGAGGAGACTGTCCGCTTCGTTAACGGCCGAACTATATTTGTGCTTACAAATAAAGGGTGGAAAGTTAGTGCGTCGGCAACTGGTACAAAATACTGGGTTGATAAAAAATTAAACTAATTCAGCATACTATGCGAGAAAATCAGGAAACTAATTATAATCAAATGTAATTTTTGAGCCAATAAATGATTGATATTTTAAATTTCACTGCTTGCATGCTTACAATCGGATTTGGTATGTTTGGTTTTGTTGCGCCACGTTTTACTGCTGATGCTTTAGATTTAGTTCCATCACGGAGTTCTATGGGCCTTAGCGAAATGCGGGCTTCCGTTGGTGGAGCTTTTGTAATTGCAGGAATAGCCGCAATTTGGATCAATATGCCTTTAGCATATGTCATGATAGGTTTTACATTTTTGGGGGCGGTGATAGGGCGAGTTATCTCTTGTATTTTTGACAACCCTCCTTTTCGTAAACTGCTTATTTTTAGTGGTATTGAAGCTGCATTAGCCGCTTGGTTCCTATTTGCAAACTCGTAATTATCGGAAATAATATATTTTAAATCAATGCGTTTTTATCTAGTTTTACAACAGTTGAACGGAAATTTCCTGTTTTCCATTTTTTATTTTAATTCTCTATTGTGCGTCAGTTGCTAATTGCATGCTGGTTGGTATGAGGCTATAATATATTTGTCTTTAGGGACTATGGACATAAACGCGCTCGTAATAAGCGGATCGGACCCGGGGGCGGTACCCGGCGACTCCACCACAAATCCTTCATTTGAGGACTTTGGGGTCGAAATAGGATCGACGGACGTCTAAAGGGGTATGCTTTGTTTCGGCTGTCTGCCACCGTTATCGGCGAAACTTGTACAATTGCAAATGACAATCGTGCTCCGATGGCAGTTGCGGCGTAAGCCGTAGCCTAAATCGAAACTTAAGCCCTTACGCCTAGCCGCGTAAGGCGGGGTCCGTAGGCACCTGGCAACAGAAGCCTACACTACCATCTTCCCGCAAAATTCTCTGTCCAGTGTTCCAAGAGTAGTAACTTTATGATAATTTCCTAAAGCTCCTAATTATAAACATTCAAAATATTTTACTCTTGATTAATTTACACTTTGAAGCCCAACCTTTAGCAATATATCCAAATTTCAACAGGTGTGGAACAGCGTTGATTTGACTGTACCCTTTCTATTGAAGAAGACATAGTAGCGCTAAAATTAAGGCTCGTTTTCAACTCATTTTTAAGCAGCAAAGATTGTAAATTTGTATAATTTATTCAGCCTCATTTTCGCATTAACTATATGTTTAAATTCTACTCCTAGCTTCAGTGAGACTATGGATAACCTTGTAGAACGACACGGTGTTTATTATAAAAAATTATCTAAAATTCCATTCAGTGGTCAAATCTGGGGGGAAACTAACGGCTCCTTCAAAAATGGTAAGCCTGAGGGCCTGTGGACAAGTTTTTGGAGAAATGGAAGGATCCGCGCAGAAGTAAAATACCAAAACGGTAGACTTGAAGGTGCTTGGGTTGGGTACCATGAAAATGGACAATTAGAATCTGAGGGTAACTACAAAGATGATAAACGTCAGGGTATTTGGGCTTTTTATTATGATACTGGACAATTGCTTGCCAAAGGAGATTCAAAGCATGGTAAGTTTGAAGGGTCTTGGGTAGGCTATCGTAAAGATGGAACTGTTTGGGAAAAGTGGACAGGGACTTATAAAAATGGTCAAAAAGTTGATAACTGATGCCGTCACAGAACTTTAAAAATTGACCCGACCTTTGTGTCTTATTACCTCTATTTTATACACGAATATTAGTTAGTTGACTTAATTAATTATGCCTCATAACTCATTAATTTAATTTCATTATCTGCATTTATTTATTGAAAAATTTGGGATTAATTTTAATCTATTGTTATATTTGTCGTCATGTTTTACTTGATGGAAGACTAATCACAATGCACCCAAACTGGAAAATAATGTCACGTGTATTTGGGCGTATAGGTTTAATGTCTTTTGGCGGACCTGCTGCGCAAATTTCGTTAATGTATGACGTTCTTGTAAGGCATTATGAATGGTTAAGTGATCAAGAATATCTTAGAGCTTTGTCACTTTGCATGCTTCTGCCTGGGCCAGAAGCAATGCAGTTGGCGACTTATGCAGGATGGCGTTTACGTGGTGTCGTCGGTGGCTTGTTAGCTGGGCTACTTTTCATTTTTCCTGGAACTATTATTATTTTTCTAATAGCTTTAGGATATATTTTTTTTGGGGACCTTCCGGTTATTCAGGCTGCATTTCTAGGCGTTAAATCAACAGTAGCTGTAATCGTTTTGCAGGCGGTATTTCGTCTAAAAGACACGGCGTTGACTGGGAAAACTAGCTGGATTCTTGCCTGCACTTCATTTATAATTATTTTCGTATTTGGTCTGCCCTTTCCATTAATTGTTTTTTTCGCTGGCTGTTATGGATATCTTTCGAGCCAGAACAGCAACCCTTTACCTTTGCCCGCTATAAGAGTTTTACCGGTATCAACTATTTGTTTCTGGGTAGGGCTTTGGATTTTGCCCTTGGTAATCCTTTGGTTTTTTGATCATGAATTTTTATTTGGAATAGGTATATTTTTCTCGAAACTATCTATTGTAACTTTTGGAGGCGCATATGCCGTTTTAGCATATATGGCCCAAGAAGTTGTTCAAAGCTATGGCTGGGTTACTGCTGGTCAAATGATTGATGCTTTAGGTTTAGCTGAAACCACGCCTGGTCCATTAATTCTAGTTATTGAGTTTGTAGCGCTTCTAGCAGGTTTCACGGAAGGTGGGATCAGCGTGGCAATATTGTCTGGTTTGATTGCCCTTTGGGTAACGTTTACACCTTGTTTCTTATGGATATTTGTAGCTGGCCCATACCTTGATGTGATTGCTTCCCAACCAAGGTTGCTCGCTGCTTTAAACGCTATAGCAGCCTCTGTCGTTGGCGTAATTTTGAATTTGTCAGTCTGGTTTATTTTATATGTATTATTTACTGATATTCATCAAATTGATGGAATAGCGCTACCATTGCCAGACGTCCAAACATTTAATCTTTCAGCTCTTTATTTTATTGGATTAGCGATGGTTCTAATGTTAAAATTTCGTGTAAATCTCATACTTACAATGATGATTTTGGCAACAACGGGTTGCACTTTGTCTCTGCTTGGTTTCATTTAACATAATGGTCTTACGAAGTTAATTTTTTAACTGGAAATTTGACCACGGTAAGGAAAAAACTTGTGGTGATGAAATGAGCCGAGATATCGATTACGGCAACCTTATGCATGACGCTATGCGGAGCCTTATCCGTAAAGTATTGTTAGATGTGGCGGATAATGGTTTGCCCGGATCTCACCATTTTTTTATCACCTTTGATACTAGCCATCCTGATGCCGAACTGGCTGATTGGTTGTTCGATCGTTATCCGGGCGAAATGACTGTTGTGATACAGCACTGGTATGACAATTTAGAAGTAAATGAAGACGGCTTTGGAATTACTCTTAACTTTGGTGATGCGCCTGAAGCACTTTATGTTCCATACGACGCGATTAAAACTTTTGTGGATCCATCAGTTGAATTTGGTCTTCGTTTTGAAACGCAGGATGAGGATAATAATGAAAATAAAGCCTTAATTCCAGCTAAAATACTGCCAAATACGAATTCTTCTAAATCATCTAATTCTATAAAGACCACTGAAAAAATCAAAGATGTGAAACCTGCAGATGTTGTTTCATTGGATAGTTTTCGAAAATAACAATTGTTATTAGAATTTATTTTAACTTATTGGCGTTGCAGGAAGGCCTCTACGACTCGTTGCACTGCCCCATCAGTGATGGTTTTAAAGCGTAAATTCATGCCACCTTTGGTAATGGTTCTGTCATACTGCTGCAGGCTGTAACCGCCGTGCTCCGCTACATGCAAAGAGTATAGCGTTAATGTATCGCCTTCTATTCGCGACCACACATAGGGCTCTCCCTCCATAGGGTTCAGCTGGACTTCATGCCCAAATAAGTTTTTACGCATCGCGGCTGCGAACACTGTGTCACGATTACTGGGAACAAATTCGATTGTGTACGACTTTTCTTTCGGAGATTTATTTTTTTTCTGATCAATCGACTTCCAATGTACTCGAAACCCTTTTTTTGTTTCGGATATTGTCACGCTCAAATCGCGGGGTGTTTCAGTCCCATCAGCCGCGACAACTAATGCTGAACCTGTATAAGTCCCGACAAAGTTTAAAAAATCCGCCTGCGCATTGGTTGCTATCATAACCATGGCTACAATTAAGCTGAACACGGGTAATATATGGTTTTTTAAAGGGTTAAAAATCTTAATAAACTGCATATGAATTCCTTTTGAGATTGGCGTGAAATATTCGACATATATAAAGAAATGTTACTTCCCTTATATCGTAAAATGCGTTTTTTTACTATCAAGAAATATAAACCCTTTGTTAAGCTTGTCTGCTTTAACTTCGCTCGCTACATGATGTATAATTCAATTTTTATTCAGGAATGTTTCCATGACTGACACTCGAAAAGAAACTGACAGTTTTGGTCCACTTGAGGTGCCAGTAGACAGATATTGGGGAGCTCAAACACAGCGCTCGATCATAAATTTTCCGATCGGTTGGGAAAAGCAGCCCATAGCAATAGTTCGAGCGCTTGGAGTGATTAAAAAAGCCTGTGCAATACAAAACAAATTACAGGGTGGATTAGACGCACAATTAGCTGATGCTATTATAAAAGCTTCTAGTGAGGTGATTGATGGAAAATTTGATGACAACTTTCCACTTGTAGTTTGGCAGACTGGATCTGGTACACAATCGAACATGAACGCTAATGAAGTCATTGCTAATAGAGCAATTGAGTTATTAGGCGGAGAGATAGGATCTAAAGATCCTGTGCACCCTAACGATCATTGTAACATGGGACAATCATCGAACGATACATTTCCAACTGCGATGCATATTGCAACGGCTATGATGACCAAAGATATATTATTGCCTAATATGGAAAAATTACACCGTGCTTTACAAAATAAAGTCGATATTTTTAGTGGTATTATTAAAATTGGTCGTACGCATACGCAAGATGCAACACCACTTACCCTGAGCCAAGAATTTTCGGGATATACCCATCAAGTTGGTATGGGCATCAAGCGTGTAAAAGGTGCACTAGAATGTATTTATGAACTTGCTCAAGGCGGTACAGCTGTTGGAACTGGATTAAATACTCAACTCGGGTGGGCAGATGGCGTGGCAAACCAAATAGCCGACATCACTAGTCTACCTTTCGTTACGGCACCAAATAAATTTGAGGCGCTAGCAGCACATGATGCTATGGTTGAGTTTTCTGGTACACTTAAAACTGTAGCTTCATCATTGTTTAAAATTGCTAATGATATTCGCTTTCTTGGATCTGGTCCTCGATGCGGTCTGGGAGAACTAATTCTACCAGAGAATGAGCCAGGTTCATCTATTATGCCCGGCAAAGTCAATCCGACGCAATGCGAAGCACTTACACAAATTTGCATTCAAGTCATGGGGAATGATGCTGCAGTCGGTTTTGCTGGATCCCAAGGTCACTTCGAGTTGAATGTCTATAAACCTATGATAGCTTACAATGTCTTACAATCAATTCAATTAATCGGTGATGCTTGCTCTGCTTTCACTGATAACCTGATTTCTGGGCTTAAGGCCGATGAGAAAAACATAGAACAACTCATGCAACAATCTTTAATGTTAGTTACTGCGTTGGCTCCAGAAATTGGTTATGACAACGCTGCTAAGGTTGCAAAAACTGCACATAAGAATGGCACAACTTTGCTGGCAGAAGCGGTAAAACTTGGTTTTGTCACGGAGGAGCAATTTCAAGAAATTGTTCGGCCAGAAAATATGATAGGACCAAAGTGAGTAACCTGATTGATTTAAAAAAAATCTAAAAAATCAACTGTCATTATAGAAAGTAAAAAATTGAATTTTATCGACTAATTTTGTAGTGAAATATAAAAACCAAAATATTATATTAAAAAAGAAAACTTATGGCTTAAATAAATTTTAGATGAAAGCATTCAAGCCTACTTCTCAAAAGCAAAACAGCAGTAAAAATTACAGAATAAAAAGAGTTTTGTATATTATGGAGTCAAACTAATGAATTATAGACCGTGAAATATGGGCCTCAAAAACATTCACTGACGCTAAAAGGTCATCGAACAAGTGTATCTTTAGAACCAGATTTTTGGGATGCTTTTTGTCAGATTGCAACAGAGGATGAAGTATCTCTTAATACTCTCGCTAGTTATATTGATGTAAATAGACAAGAAGATGTTGGATTGGCCTCAGCTATTCGAGTATTCGTCCTAAGGCGTAGTATATCGCGTTCATGCGATTAAAGGTTTTGATCCAATAATTCATCAATACATGCACAATCTATTTTTTATATTGTCATTTTACCAGTTCTTTAATTTCTGAGTGGTTTTTCAAGCTATCGACGCTTGAAAAATTTGTTCAATATTTCCGCCTAATGCTTCATTGAATTCATCTTCCAACATTTTACGTCGCAAGCCCTCTGTCAAAGCACGACTAAAACTTGCAATCATTTTGTGATTTTTAGACAATCTGATACTGGCATCAACGGTTGAATAACCACCAGATAATGCTGCTACACGGAGCACGCGAGGATGATTAGCCAATCCATCATATAGTCCAGCTTGGTCTGGAAGAGTCAATTTGAGCATAACATCTTGTTCTGGACCTAAACTATCCAAATGACGCAAGAGTGAGTCAAGCAACAATGCCTCGGCCTGTGCTTTCCTTTCGGAATAAATATTAACTTCAGGTTCTATAATTGGAACTAAACCTACCGATAAAACTTCTCTGGCTATTTCAAACTGGTTTAAAACTATAGAATCTATGCCAATTTTGTTTGCATTATGTATAACCGAGCGCTCCTTCGTCCCGAAAATACCAATTTCTTTTGCGGCAGCGAGTGTATTTGCCAGACCTTTGATCGGTTTTAGAAGCTGGACATCGTTATGTTGGTTTTCCAAGCCTTTATCAATTTTAAGAAAAGGCACAATAGATTTTACGTTCCAAAGGTACATGGGTACTAAATTACCTTCGATAATTTCAGTCATAGTTTTTTCAAATAAAATAGCACCAATTAATCGCTCTCTGGTGAACGACTTACTTTGGATTATACGAGCGCGCATATGCTGAATTTCCGCGTACATTTCTTCTTCACATTTGTAATCCTCAGAATTTACACCATAAAGAGCCAGAGCCTTAGGGGTAGATCCTCCTGATTGATCCAATGCAGCAATAAATCCAGCTCCCGTCTTTATTTGCGATCGCATTTTTGAGAAACCGGTCATAACTATATCCTTTAAGTATAACATCGCGTCTATGGCACTGTAATCTATTCTGTTCTTCTGGGAAATCCCAACCAATCATAGTTAGCGCTATCGTTTTAAAATTTATCAATTTATAGTCTTAGGTTTTGTCGAAGTGGGCATTCACGCCTTCAAAAACATATTTGTACCAGTAAAAATAAATTAAATATTTGGAATTAAAACTATGTATCAAATAACTATTGGGGCTGACCCAGATAACTAGTTTAAATACACTCTAACCCATTGTCTTAGCTGTGATAACTGGCTCGAGGGGTCACTGTTGTTAAAACGCCATTCGCATTCCTTCAAATATAGCCCGAATTGCGC
>ENA-OQVM01000111-OQVM01000111.1-marine-metagenome-genome-assembly--contig:-NODE-111-length-125901-cov-14.384585_pt1 | contig 125901 bp, 106 predicted proteins | sample MGYA00237776_ERZ505498 | MGnify/ENA primary metagenome ERZ505498 (study PRJEB26159, sample SAMN06265151) | marine metagenome | isolation source: Helgoland LTER site | place: Germany:Helgoland... | reverse complement strand
GTAGGCAATAATTTCGCGCAGACGAAGGAAATAGTAAGCGGCGGTATTGCGGTGAAGCCCACAAAACCTCGCCGCTGCTCGCGCCGTGGTTCCGGCTATAAAATGCTCAATCAGACGCACTTATTTATGCTGACTTAAAATGACTCTTTCTCGTGTGTCCCATAATAATCTCAATGTTGGTTATCTAGGACAGTCCCAAAATTTTTTCTTAGAAATATCTCTGTTGAGAACACCAACGAAATATTTTCGATAGACTATCAGTATATTTGATATTTTGTGAGTATTTAAGAATATATTCAGAATTAAAATCTTTAAAATGAAATGGAAATATATCCCCAAATTATAATTTCAATTTTCTTTTATTTAAGGAGGCCTCAGCATAACTCCGTTTTTATAAATATCCAAAATTCCACTCAATGAAAATAATGATGAATTTTCCAAAAATCATCAAAAAGGGTATTATGTTGAGGTTTCTTAAGAATATTTAAATTAAGAACCCCAGCTTTTTCCTTGCATTTCATGTAGTCTCGAAGCCGTTCTTACAAATTCAAATGTTCCCTCGCCCTCTAAATAGAGCATTTCAGGCGATGTGGCTGCGGAACAAATTAGGCGAACTCTCGCTTCATACAACGCATCAATTAAGATTACGAAACGTTTGGCTTCGTTGAAATTGCTGCGAGAAAGCATCGGTATATCATCAATCATAAGCACTTTGCAGGCTTTAGCGATGGCAAGAAAATCAGCTGGACCTAATGATTTTGCGCATAAATCAAAAAAACTCGCTCGGCCAATGCCGTTTCGGAACTGTGGTAATGTCACGGTACGACCATTTACGGTCAGATCAAGCCGCGTTGAAGCACCTCCTGTAAAGTCAGCCCAAAGTGTATCCATTTGTGCATGAGCTTCTAAATTTATGGGAGTGAAATAGGTTGGACTGTCTGACAAGCGATTCTTACGATAATCTGTGGATGAGGTTAATTGGTGTACGACCATCTGTTGCTTGAGCATTTCTATAAATGGAATAAACAGTGATCTGTTTAGGCCATCTTTATAAAGCTCGTCTGGTGCACGATTTGATGTTGTAACCACAACTACTTTAGAGGCAAACAAAGCTTCGAATAATCGGCCAACAATCATGGCATCTGTAATATCGTTGATTTGCATTTCATCAAAAGCCAGTACACGAACGTCTGCAGCAACGCTTTTGGCGACTGGTTTGATGGCGTCATCAACACCATTTTTTCGCGCGAGATGCATCGCGGCGTGAATATCTTGCATGAAAGCGTGAAAATGGACGCGTTTAATGGGAACAGTTGAGTTTGCGACGAATAAGTCCATGACCATAGACTTTCCGCATCCTACGCCACCATATAAATACAGACCCTTAATAGAGTTGGATACTTTGCGAAATAATTTGCGCTTTTCTGACTGTGCTAAGCTTTCTTGAATACGGTCAAATTCTGGTAATACCGCAAGCTGAGCATTATCGGCTCTTAGTGTGCCAGCATTTACAAGCTCATTATATTTAGAAATTAAATTTGCCATTTTAATGCATCATAGTGCGAAGCGTAGGTATAGAGAAGTAGTGTGAAAGAGTTTGCGCGAACGCATTTAAAAAATCCTTGTTTGACGTCTGATATTTGGTTTCTATTGTCGTTCTAAACTGGAGAATACTATTTGTTATCTCGCTCATCAATAATTTCGCCTATTTTGCTCGTATCGTGCTTGATTATAGCAGTCAGTTTTGCGGTGCGTGTTTCGTTTGGCGTCTTTCAAATTCCCATTGCTGAAGAATTTGGATGGCTACGGTCTGAGTTTTCCTTAGCAATTGCTATCCAAAACCTTGCTTGGGGATTTGGCCAGCCAGTCTTTGCTGCTGTCGCGGAAAAGATTGGCGATAGGAAAGCAATTATTGCAGGCGCGCTTATCTATGCTGCTGGTATGATTTTATCTGCATGGTCAACGACACCGCTGGAACACCAAGTATATGCATGGTTGGTTGGGTTTGGTATCGCGGGTACCGGTTTTGGTGTAATCCTAGCTATTGTTGGACGCGCAGCTTCGGATGACAATAGGTCTATGAGCTTGGCTATAGTTACAGCAGCTGGGTCTATTGGGCAAATAATTGGAGCGCCGATTGCTCAATGGCTGTTGTCATTTATGGAATGGCAGAACGTCTTTCTAATATTTGCTTTGGTAATCCTCGCTTTAATCTTACCTTTACCTCTGATGAGATCACCGAAAACGGCTTTAAAAGCAGAAATAGAAGATGGCATGAGTGTCATCTTAACTAAATCCCTAAAAGATCCATCTTTTTCGCTGATTTTTCTGGGCTTCTTTTCCTGCGGCTATCAACTATCATTTGTTACTGCTCACTTTCCAGCTCTTGTAACCGAGATGTGTGCCCCAATTTCATCTAACAGCTTCCTTTATAGTATTGATATTACTTCCACATCAGCACTGGGCGCTGTAGCTATATCTCTGATAGGGTTGGCTAATATAGCTGGAACATTGCTGGCAGGATGGGCAGGTAAATACTACTCAAAGAAGTATCTATTAGCAGGAATTTACACCGGCCGAACAATTTTTGGGGCGATGTTCATTCTCTTTCCAATTACGCCGATGACAGTGATTTTATTTTCGATTGGAATGGGGTCACTCTGGTTGGCAACCATCCCACTTACCAGTGGATTGATAGCCCAAATCTATGGGCTGCGTTACATGGGTACTCTTTATGGTATTGTTTTCTTCAGTCATCAATTGGGCGCTTTCCTTGGCGTATGGTTGGGGGGACGAATGTATGATATTTATGGCACCTATACCTTAGTTTGGTGGATAGGTATTGGTATTGGCGCATTTAGCGCTATCGTGCACTTGCCGATCCGTGAACGACCGTTACGGCCAATATCATTAGCCTAAGATTGTTCCAGCATGAATAGCACTCATGATATATGCTGTATGTGTGTAGGGTAATCCATGTACTTCACCCTCAACAACAGTGTGCCGTATATCAGGGTTCCATTCCGCCAAAGTATCGCAAGCAGAGTGAAATAGCATCATCCTTTTGTCCCCAGATTGCCAGTACAGGGATGTTTTTTCTTGCGATTTCATGATGTACAAGTTTGGTTGGATCATAAAGTATGCCATGTAAACTAAATAAAATTGCAGGGACAAATCCCCGTTTTTATTTCTTTTTCTGAAGATTTGTGATGTTCTGGGAGCTAGAATCTTGTTGGGCTTCGGCTTGAATACTCTTCCCGAGGTGCCTGGGATAAATCATATAGAAAACCAATCACCAATTAATGGTTTATCTCTGGCAAAAAGAGCAGATTTCCTGATACTGTGCTCCATCCCGGTTGGGGCTATAGAAAATTACTACTTTGGGTTTATATGCGGCGAAATTAGAAGCCGTCGAACCTCCCATTGAATACCCGAAGATAGTTAAGGGACCGTCAATCTGCTCATGATCTATTAGGTCTTCTATCGGTGTTATAAAAAAATGGCGTCCTGCTTCCCGTAAACACTGTCGGAAAATCCACGCCCATAATGATCATAAATCAGGTATCGAGACCCTAATTTAACTAGGCCTTTTGCCATTTTTGCCAAACAAAAGATGGAGTGGTTAGACCGTGAATACAAATTTCAACTGGTCCTTTTTTGGTCCAAACCATTGTAAATAAGTAATTCCTTGAGACAGATATACAAACTGACCAGTTGCTATATCTCTGCCATCGTTTCTTAGTTTTTTGCGTAATAGCTCAGCAATAAAAGGCGCAGACACAATTCCAATTGTTATAAAACTAATCTAGATCAACAGTTCGTTCATGGATCAATGTGAAAGCAAAATAGATTTTGAGCTGCTTTGGGCTTTGAGAAGATGATTAAAAAAATATTCACAGTGCTTCGATTTTGTTTAAAAGGCCTTCATTAACCAAACGATCAGCCCAGCCCTGTGGCCCTTGAAAATGGTGCGTATGCCATCCCCGTGCTTGGGCCGCTTCAATGTTGTCGCTGCGGTCGTCTGTAAAAATTAGATCACTACCAGATAAACCACTGGTGTCTTCAAGCATTTTATAAATAGTTGGATTTGGTTTTATCGTATGCATATGACCGGAAATAAAATTGCGATCAAATTGACCTAAAAAATTATAGTGCTCCGCTGCGTAATCATAACTTTGAATGCCAAAGTTGGTGAGGGAAAAAACTGGGATGCTTTTGGCTTGAAGAGCTGTCATTAAACGAACCGAGTGATCAATCACGGGGCTTGCTATTTCAATCCAACGATCGTGCCACATTCTTATTTCTGATCGCCACTCTGGGTAATCTTCAGCCGTTGAATATATTGTTTCTGTGAAATTGTTGCCTAGATCTACCAAATCGTTCATCGCATGTAAGTCAACGGCGTCAAACATTGCGCGTCTACGCTCTGCACCGATAACACTGTCATAAAAACGCTCAGGGTGCCATTCAATCAGTACATTTCCGATATCAAAAACTACTGCTTGTATTTTCATGATTTAGCTTTCCTCAGTTCACGTTCCAATGCTTCCAGAAAACGCGATCTATCAATTTTGGTAAAACTTTTACCTCCACCTTGCCAGAATGGATCTGCAGCACGCAAGTCTGTCATTAGATCGCGCGTCGCTAAAACATTTCCAATGTTTGCTGCTGTTAAAGCCTCGCCGTTATGTTTGAGCACACGGGCCCCCGCTTCGACACATTTTGCAGCTAATGGGATATCTCCCGTGATTACTACGTCCCCATTTTCTGCACGTTCTGCAATCCACATATCTGCCACGTCTGGACCGTCGGATACGATAATTGTATCGACCAATGGGTTTCGTGAAGGGCGCAATCCACCATTTGATACAACCTTCATCGGAACATTGTGACGGGTGGCAACTTTCTCAGCTTCTGCTTTTACTGGGCAAGCGTCGGCATCGACATAAAGTGTAGTCATAACCTAAGAGCCTCTGCATGGAAATTAATATGGTCTCCCATGAACGAAGATACGAAGTAGTAGCTATGATCATAGTCTGGCTGCATGCGGAAAATTATTTGTTGACGGCGCATTGCAGCGGCATGCGCAAGTGCTTCTGGCTTTAGAATATCTAAAAACTGATCATTAGTACCCGTATCAATCAATATTGGACCATCAAACCCATTTTTTTGCATTAAAAGACTGGCGTCATGATTGCTCCAAAGGGTTTCATTAGCCCCTAAATAAGCATTGAACTGTTTTCGCCCCCACTCACTAACCGTAGGATTGCTTATAGGCGAAAATGCTGAGACAGACCGGTACTGTCCCGGGAGACTCATCGCCATTGTTAGTGCTCCATGTCCACCCATTGAGTGGCCAGTTATTGCCTGGCGGCTCATATCCAAAGGGAATGAGTTGCCAACAATCTCAGGTAACTCAGCAGTGATATAGTCCCACATTTTAAAATGCTTAGACCATGGTTTTTGGTTTGCATTGATATAAAATCCAGCTCCTTTGCCAAGATCATAAGCTTCATCATCAGGGACATGATCTCCGCGTGGTGAAGTATCCGGAAAAATTAATGCAATGCTCTGTTCTGCGGCCCAGGCTTGTGCACCTGCTTTGGTCATTGCATTTTCATGTGAGCACGTTAATCCTGACAAATACCACAGTAATGGCACTGGCCCATCTTTAGCTGCTGCTGGCAAAAATAGGCCAAATGTCATGTCACAAGCGCACCTTGATGACGCATGCGTATAGACACCTTGGGTACCGCCGAAGCAGATGTTTTCTGATTGAGTTTGCATCATGTGTCCCTGTTATTGTGCTATCGCTAGCTGGCCTGTGATCCTGCGGCAAGTCACAGTACGTTTAAATTTTGAATTTTTTCAATCTACGTAGTTTTAGCTTATCCAAGCAATGACGGCTGTAAGTGTTAAAATACTGATTACAGTTGATAAAAGTATTGTGGCAGAAACTCGCAATGGAGCAACATCATAGTGTTGTGCAAGCATGTAGATATTACCAGCGACCGGCATGGCGGCGCATGCAATAATTAATCCGCCGCTAAATGGTTCAACATCGAAAATATAAATTGCTGACATTGCAACGGCGATAGGATGAAGAATTAATTTGCAAAAACTTAACCAGCTGGCGATACCTATTCTTTCACTAGATTTGGATGCAAGTGAAGCTCCAATTGCGAAAAGCGCGCCGGGTGTTGCTGCTCCTCCAAGAATACTTAGGAACTCATTCATCGGGTCGGGGATCGGAATTTGCCAAACTGACCAAAATAGGCCTAGGCTCATTGCTGCGATCATTGGATTACTTGCAAGTCCTAATGTGATCTTTTTCAGGATTGAGAATGACATGTGGCCGCCCTGCCCAATTGTAATTAAGATAACGACTAGGCTGGAAAAAATAATTAAGTCAGTGGCAAGGACAAGCATAACTGGCCCAATAACTTTGGGCCCAAACAACATAGCAAGCATTGGTATACCTAAGAAGCCTGCATTTCCTATAACTGCGCATTGTGCTTCGATGGCAATTGTTGGCAAATTAAGGCCACGAAAATATCCAACAATAGATGCCAGAGCATAGACAATTATCGTTCCAAATAAATATGCCAGTATTAGTTGGACATCCCAAACTTCACTTAACTGTAGATTTGCAGAAAAGTGGAAAAGCATAGCTGATAGTGCAAAATAAAATACAAATTTAGTTAAGTACCCAGTGGCTTCTTTTGTGAAAAACTGTTTCCAGCCAGCCCAATAGCCGATTCCGATTAATGCAAAGAAAGGCAGCGTTTTTAGAAAAATTTCAACCATATTTTGGAAATAACTTTGACTAGGTTAAAAGTCTATCCACTGCCAATTAATACCCCTGCTGCAAATACCAGAGCGCCACCAAAAACAACCTGTAGAGTAGCTTTCCAGAAAGATGTATTCATATATCTGTTTTGAATATAAGCAATTGCCCAGAGCTCTACAAATACAACAGAAAACGCGATAATAGTGGCTGTCCAGAAATCTGTGATAAGGTATGGTAGAGCGTGCCCTAATCCGCCGAGGGTTGTCATTGAGCCTGAAGCAAAGCCTCGCTTGACTGGAGAGCCACGTCCAGAAAGTTCGCCATCATCCGATGCGGCTTCTGTAAATCCCATGGAAATACCTGCACCTACTGAAGCTGCTAAGCCTACTAGAAATGTTGTCCATGTGTCTTGTGTGGCAAATGCTACCGCAAAAATAGGAGCTAATGTCGAAACAGAGCCATCCATTAGGCCAGCTAGGCCTGGTTGTATCCATGTCAGAATAAATTGCCGTTTGCTCTTGTTATCCTCATTTTCACGTGTGTGGTCGTCTAAGTGTCTACTTTCCAGTGAATTGGCTATTCTTTCGTGCGCTGCCTCAGCTGTAGCTAGATCACCCAAGAGTTTTCGGGTTGTTGCATCAGATGTTTTTGCTGCAACAAAAGTGTAGAACCGTTCCGCCTCATGCTCCATTGCCTGAGCCTCTGCTCTGATTTGGTTGAGGCTTAGGTTTTTGACTAGCCATGTAGGGCGGCGGGCGTAGTAACCCGATACGTGTTCACGTCTTATAAGAGGAATAACTTCGCCAAAGCGTTGTTGATGCAAAGAAATGAGCCGTTTGCGATGATCGTTTTCCTCAGCGGCCATGCCGTCAAAGATGGCAGCACTTGCTGGGTATTCGGCGCGTAACGTTTCTGCATAACCACGGTAAATTTGCGCATCATCTTCTTCGGAAGAAATTGCTAGTGCTAGAACTTGTTGTTCTGTCAGGTCTTTGAAGCGTTTTCGGTTGAATGTGAATCTCATAGTGCACGATCTAACTTTTAGAATGATTCTATTATATGATGACAATACTTCCAATGGGTGCAAGGGGTGTCATCGAGTTTTCTGTTGACAGTGCATTTGGCTATCTTAAAATAGAACAAAAAGAGAACATTTGTGTCTACCCGACGTATTCTTTCTATTTGGTTCCCTCGACTGGGTGCTGAACGGTTAATCCGGCTACAACCTTTTTTGGCGGGTCAGCCATTGGTTATTATTGAAGAGTGCCAGAATGTTCAGTTGATATCGTCCCTTAATGGTGAGGCTCAAGAGCAGGGGTTATACTTGGGTCAGTTGGTGCGCGATGCCTATGCTATGTGTCCAGAATTGGTAGCACATCAGCGTAGTCCAATGGGTGAGCAGCACTTTCTTCAGACATTACAGTGTTGGGCAGGTAAATTTAGCCCTTGGGTTGGGCCTGAGGGGGGGGATGCGCTTGTAGTGGACTTGACTGGATGCGCGCATTTGTTTGGTGGTGAACAGTCATTAATGAATGTGATTGAGGAAGGTTGTACAGATCTAGGATTGAGTGTGTTGATGGGCTTGGCAGATACACGTGGAGCGGCTTGGGCACTGGCTCATTTTGCAGGGTGTACGGTTGAAGTTAACCGATCGGGTGATGCTATTGATCAAGAGGCACGTGCTACCCGCTCACGAGCAGAAAAACGGCAAAAATTGAACAGGAATGTAACCTCTACTTCTTTGTGCACTGAGATATCAAATATGTCACGTGTGGCAGAATCTGGTAAAACTTATACTGCATTGAGTCCCTTGCCAGTTGCTTCGTTGCGGCTTGAACCCAGCATTGAAGCCCAATTGGTGAAACTGGGACTGCGTTGTGTGGGTGATCTGTTGGGCCAACCTCGTGCAGCGTTAGCGCGACGTTTTGGGCGTAGTTTGATGTTACGTTTGGATCAAGCCATAGGCAACGTTCCAGAACCCGTATCACCTGTTAAAGCCCCAGACTATTTTGCGGTGCGAATAACGCTGCCTGAACCAATTGGCTTGGTTGAGGATATGATGGCAGGAATTGATCGTTTGTTACCACGTTTATGCAAAGCTATAGAAAATAAAGGGAAAGGTGCGCGTTGTGTGGCTCTATATGCTCATCGTAGTGACCACGCAGTTGAGGTAATAAAGGTGCGTTTAGCACAGCCCAGTTATGATCCTCGCTGTATTCGCCAGCTGCTTGAAATGAAAATTGGAGAAATCGATGCAGGTTTTGGGGTTGATATGCTGCGTCTTGTAGCGATCCAAGTTGAGCCACTCCATCAGGAAAATATGATAGGGTATATAAAGACAGGAACTAGTAAACCGGTACGACAAAACGACGAAAATATGTTGGACAATTTAATAGGACGATTAGGTATACGTGTTGGGTTAGATGCAATCCAACAGTTTCACCCTGCTTCAAGCCACATTCCTGAAAAGTCTCATAAGGTCATGGCTGCTGCGTGGTCTACACCTTATAAAAGTTTATGGCCTACCCCCAATAATCCGCGCCCTTTAATAATGTGGCAGCCTGAGCCGGTAAATGCGATCGCAACGCCACAGTTACCCGATATATTTCGATGGCGCGGCCAAGACCTTGTTCGATTGCAAGCTTTAGGGCCGGAACGTATTGCACCAGAGTGGTGGCTGGATGATCCCAATTGGCGTAGTGGTGTACGTGACTACTGGATATTAGATACAACTGATGGTCAGCGATTATGGTTATTTTATGGCCATGGTGGGGCTATGTCGTCAGGGTGGTTTTGCCATGGAAATTTTGTTTGATCTACTAAAATTAAACAGGTGATTAACTCTTAGTTAAAGAGGGCTCCATAATTCCGGAAAGTAATTGGTCTAAGTAGAATATTGGTTATGTAGGGTTGTTTTACCCGATGATTAATACTTACTCACGGCTATAAACGGCAGTCTCACAAATGGCAGAAATGCATATTATATAAAATTATTATAATTTTTACATTTTTCCATTCCTTTTTTCACACATGTTAATTATGAAAATCTGAAATAAAGTGGGAAAATTAAGTGAAACTATTTCTATTTACCGTATCTGCTTTTGTCGCATCCGTTAGTATGGTCGCCGCTGATGTCAGTATGGCCGGCTATGGTCGTTTTGGTCTATATTACAATGAAGGTTCTACAGGAAATAACTCGCGCCTGGATCAGCGCTTTCGGTTAAATATAACAGGTACAACTGAAACAGATACTGGTATAAAATTGAAGGGTATCATTCGTTTCCAAACAGATGACGGCCCTAGAGGACGTTCGAACGTTGCACAAAGATCGGCAGCATTATTTGTAGTTTCCTCTGGCAACTTTCAGCTTAACATTGGCAACGCATCTGGCTTGGTTGATTCTGATGACGTCATTGATTGGTACGGTTATGGTGTTGGCGTTACTAAATTTGCTGAACAATCTACAAATTTTATTATCCCGATAACGGAATTTTCAGTAAGCAATGATGAGGCAAGAATCCCCCCAACAGCTAGGGCTACATATAGATTTGAAAAAATAATTTTTTCAGCAACTTATACAGATGACGCTGTTCTTGCGAAAAATAGTAGTGGAGATGAACTGGGAGGCACTTCTGAGTCATGGGAAATTGGTGTTGGTTATAAACACGATGGATTGTCTTTTGGCGGTTTATATGGTGCGGCCGAAACACCCAGTGGCAAGACTAACAATTATTGGGCCGTGACTTTCAATAGCACAATAGGGGAATTAGGCTTCTCTTTGCTAGTCGCTGACTCGGACATCCAAGATGACATCGCGTACGGTGCTTCAGCCAAATTTCACGTCAATCCAGTGACAGAGCTTCGTGTTGTATATTCTGATAATGGCATGGATAATTACACGCAATCCGGTGCTGAAGTAAAACAGGAAGGGTTTTACGCAATAGGATTTAGGCATGGCTTAGGTGGAGGCATAACCATGGCTGGTGGTATTGGCCGTAGCACGCTTGGTAACACCGTAGGTGATTTAGGTGTAATCTTTAATTTTTAATTAGAAATACCAGCTCCAAATACACCTATGATAATTCTATCTATCGTAAAGTGATATTATGAATGAAAATTGTGCTTTTTTTGATTTTATCGTTCATGTAGCGTCTATTATTTAACGTTAAATACTATATTATGTTACCTTGTATTCTGAATAAGCGTCCTCATCAAAGATAGGATCTTTAACAGGCTCACCCTCTCTCACGATGCAATTATTTTTTGGAGATGGCATTAATTTTTCTCTCGGAACTCCGAGTCCATAATTCGTTCAGTATGCCTCTGATATTAGATTTACGTCATTTGAATTCTTGTCTAACACTGCCATTTTTTTTTGAATATCAGTCAAATTTTTAGGGGACAAACCCGTCCATATTATGGTCGTAATTCTCAATATTTCTTAGAAATTACCGATGTAATAATATTTTTCCAGTCAATAACTGTATCGTCGGCCTAGTTATAAGTTCTTCAGATAAATCAATAATTGTTTGGAAAGCTGCTATGGATAAGTTTTGTGAAATAGGCGCTAACCTGCTCTTCCTGAGCCATAGCATAAAAGCTTGCAAGTTATCGTTTATCAATGATCCTGACGGCTTTACCCAAGGAGCGTTCTATTGAGCCCGCCTCTGCCACTTCAACGGCTACTGAAATTCCAATGCTTTGCTTGATACGGTCAATAAGGTTGCGGCCAAAGATTTCTCGTTTTTTTTCATCAATTTCTGGTTTTTTTACTTCACATAAAACAAGCATCTGATCCATCTTTTTGGGGCGACTTAATTCGATTTGGAAGTGTGGAGAAAGACCTGATGTGGCCATTAAACATTCTTCGATTTGGGTGGGGAATACGTTAACTCCGCGCAAGATAATCATATCGTCTGTCCGACCAGTGACTTTTTGCATTCGCCGCATTGAACGGGCGGTACCGGGTAATAATCGGGTCAGGTCACGAGTACGGTAACGAATAATTGGAAATGCTTCTTTTGTGAGGGAGGTAAAGACGAGTTCTCCGTCTTCTCCGTCTGCCACGAGTGCCCCGGTCTCTGGATTGATAATTTCAGGAAAGAAGTGATCCTCCCAGATATGTAGGCCATCTTTTGTCTCAACACACTCCATTGAGACCCCAGGACCCATCACTTCACTTAGACCATAAATATCAACTGCGTGCATATCAAATGCGTTTTCAATCTCTTTACGCATTGAGTTTGTCCAGGGTTCAGCCCCAAAAATTCCAGTCTCTAAACTACTGGCTCGTGGATCCAGCCTTTGCGCATTAAATTCATCCAAAATGGAAAGAGCGTAAGATGGAGTAACTGTAATGCCTTTGGGCTTGAAATCCTCGATTAGGCGGACTTGTCGATGTGTCATGCCACCGGAGACTGGGACGGTCATTAACCCGAGTGTATCAGCACCCAAATGAACGCCTAAACCGCCTGTGAAGAGACCATACCCATAGGCATTATGCAGCATGTCACCGGGCTGCAAGCCTGCAGCACGGAGAGACCTGCTCATAACGGCACCCCAGTTTTTTAAGTCGTTTTGCGTGTAGCCCACTACAGTTGGTTGTCCTGTTGTACCAGAAGAGGCGTGCACGCGAACGACTTGATCGCGGGGCACAGCGAACATACCAAATGGATAATTATCGCGGAGGTCCTGTTTTATTGTGAAGGGAAATTTGGACAGATCATTGAGGGATTTGAGATCACTCGGGTGTACGCCTGTGACGTCAAAGCTTGCTTTATAGTGAGGCACGCTTTCATAGGCATGGGTCAATGACCATTTTAAGCGTTTGATCTGTAAAGCTTCAATCTCATCACGGCTGGCAATTTCGATGGAATCAAGTGTGCATTTGGATGGTGTAAGATCCTTCATAGGTTATCCTCATTAAAGAGCTGGCCCTTAATCGTGCGTGTGAGGCCTCGCAAAAGAGCAATTTTATGCCCTTTCCTGCAAGTTACATTTACATCATAGGTAGCAGAACGGCCTGTGCGGGTAATTTCCGATGCCACAGCGATCAAAATGTCCTGAACTTGTACGGGTTGGACATAAGTAATTTGCAGCTGCTGTGCTACTGTTCGCACGTTGTATGAATTTGACGCAAAAGCTAGCGCACTGTCCGCCAGTGTGAAGATAAACCCTCCGTGACAAATACCGAGTCCGTTGAGCATATCACGCTGGATGGGCATTGATAGCTTTGAAAAGCCAGGTGCAATGGAGCCAATTTGTATGCCAAGTTTTTGGCTGGCAAAATCGGTGGACCACATTATGGAAGCACTTTTTTCAGCTCTAGCTTGAGGGGTCATATGTTCTTTTATGATATTTAAGGTGATTGTACATATTCTTATTGTTGTTTCTATTCAAGCATACGCTTAACGCCTCTTGAATTATTGGGCTGCGCAAGCAACTCTGTCAGTATGACGCTACAAAATCTACCATCGTTGAATATTCGTGAAATGCCATACCCACAGGTAGCATTTCATAGGACTGAATTATCAGTAATATTGGCACTATACGGTCAAATGGTGGCCGCAGGAGAGTGGCGTGATTATGGGATATCTTGTTTGCGCGATGTCGCGGTGTTTTCGGTTTTTCGTCATACCGCGGAGAACTCTTTGTATAGGATTGAAAAGCGTCCAAAGCTACGTGGTCGACAAGGAATGTATGCTGTAATTGGTATTGATGGCCAAATTTTGCGACGAGGTCACAATCTCAAGACTGTTTTGTGGGTTTTGGAACGCAAACTTATACGCGCTGTGGACTAAGCTTTTTAGCTAACGCTAAAATTATATTTGTTTTGTGGTATTTTTGAGTAGTTATTTGCCACCTAAAGTCTTTTATGTGCGGTAACACATCCCCCACCAGTTTCTAAGATGCGATCTATGGCTGTTTGTATTGGCTCCTCTACGACGCACATGTGATAGGCGCTGGAATGAACCATATGTGTATCAGATGTAACGAGTGCGACATGGCCTTTCCAAAAGATAAAATCACCCTTTTTATAGTTTTTATTTGAAATAACGTTGCCAAGTTGTGACTCCTGTTGGTCACTATCTCCTGGACAGTATTCGTCGGCTGCCAATAAGGCGACCTGAATCAAACCTGAGCAGTCTATGCCTGCGTGTGTGTTTCCGCCCCATAGATAGGGCGTATCCAAAAAAAGACGTGCGGTTACGATTGGGTCCATTTTTCTCATTGGTATTTCCCTAAGAGCTTGTTTAGGTATGTAACCTTGGTGAGTTTTGACAAAGTTATTAGTCTCACTAATGCTGTTTATTTTTGAATTGAAACTGAGAGAAATAATCTCTGATGATTTAATAGAAGGCTTAGCATATATATGAGTTGCGGCTGATACGACCTGATGTGTAAGTCCGTTGGAAATTCCTATTTTGTTACTTTCGACGTATCCTAGATAATTATCTTTTTGGGATCTCACATAACAGTGCTGTTGGAGTGTGCCCAATAGTTCTAAAGCATCTCCAAGTAAAAGTTGACGATCACGTGGGCCGTTTGGACTGGCACAAAGATCTACGCAAGCAGCTGTGATTTCACGAGGGCTACTGGACTTGGCAACAGTTAAATCTGGTGTTTCTCGACGATCTGTCATAGTTTGAGGACCTTTGGTAATGCCGCTAGTATAGCGCGTGTTCCTTGCCCAACGCCGCCTTTTTTACGGGCTGGCGCATCACTGGGTTGCCACCCGTAAATATCAAAATGCATATAGCGCTGTGTGTTGGTTACAAAGCGGCGCAAGAATAGAGCGGCTGTAATCGTACCTGCAAAACCACCTTTTGGCGCGTTGTCGAGGTCTGCAATGTTTGGCTCAATCATAGTCTCATATGGCGTATGGAACGGCAGTCTCCAAACGGGGTCTGCACAAGACTGTGAAGCTTGGTATAGAGCTTCAGATAGGTCTGCGTCATCTGTGAAATACGGTGCTATATCGGGGCCAACAGCCACCCTTGCGGCACCTGTTAGGGTTGCCATTGAAATGATGAGATCTGGATCATCCTCGTCGGCTAGAGTGATTGTATCTGCTAATATTAGTCGTCCTTCGGCATCTGTATTGTTTACTTCTACTGTGAGGCCTTTGCGTGATGTTAAAATATCTTGGGGGCGGAAAGCATTATTGGATACGCTATTTTCAACAGCCGGAATAAGTACACGCAATTGGATTGGCATGTCAGTTGCCATGATCATATACGCTAATCCAAGTACCGCTGCCGCTCCACCCATGTCCTTTTTCATTAAGCCCATTGATGTCCCAGGTTTAAGATTAAGCCCCCCTGTATCAAAACAAACTCCCTTACCGATGAGAGTTAATTTCGGCCCAGTTTTACCCCATTTAAGATCGATTAGTCTGGGAGCGCTATCTGAGGCACGTCCTACTGTATGGATCATTGGAAAATTCTGTTCAAGCAGGGCACCTCCTGTGATGACATTGATGCTTGCATCATAATTTTTTGCCATATCTCGCGTGGCCGCCTCCAGATCTGTTGGACTCATATCTGATGCAGGCGTGTTAATTAAATTGCGGGTAAGTGCTTCACCGTTTGCAATCGCCTCAATTAGTTCGGAATCAACGCCAATAGGTCGTATCAGTTTTGCCGGCATGGGTTTTTGTTTTTTGTATCGATCAAAGCGATAGGAAGCGAGCAACCAACCGATACTTTCGACCGTCAAGCGTTCAGGATCTAGAGTATGATTAAGTGAGTAAATGCCTTTTGGAAGACTGACTGCCCCAGCAGCGAGGTGAAATCGCCCTCGTTTGCGAGATATAGCATTACCATAGCCGATAGCCGCCATGCTAATGCCATGAGAGCCGGGGCAAATTAAAGTTTGACCCAAACTGCCCGTGAACCCATTGGTGTTCGCCCAATTTTGCATGTCTTCAGTTTGATTTTTTATCCAGTCAGCAGCAGCGTCTTCATCCAATAAATATAGTGAGATTGAATTTTTAGTGCTGTCGGCGAAGGAAAGTGGCATGAGACACCTTTCTGCAAAGTTATAGAATAAAGATTAGTTTGCTTGCTCCTTGCCACAAGATTTGTGCTTTTTAATAATATATCACATTGGGCAGTTTCACAAAATTTGATGATTAAAGACGCTACTAATAACATCATGTGTTTCTATTTAATTGCGCGCTTGAAAACTAGTTAATATCCAAATAATTAATTGTTTAGTATTTTGAAGATAAATACAGTCAGCTGTAGTTATTGGTTACTGCATCTGTATAGTAAAGATGTGCATTTTTACACTTGTCAACAGTCCGTTTGTTGCCTGCTTAGGCTTATTTTTGATTTGACAATGTCTTTAATTAAAATACTGTTTCCTCTCAAATTATTGAGGCGGAGATTAACCCGTCTAGCTGGCAAAATTGATTATTTCAAAATTATTGCCTTAACTATTTCTGAGAAACGTTGGGAATTATCCAGCATTTAAATATTATCGAATAGTCTGCGTGGATGCTCATCGCATCTAGAGTTTCTTCTCGAATTTTGTGAATTGTTCCGATAATAATTTATGGCCAAAGACAACAAACAGGTAAACATGGATCATGCATATTGTAAAACCGCTGCCAGCTTATTTATTGCAACGCTATCAAGGCTGGAAAGCGACGACATATTCTGAAAATCAGACCTGGTACCGGCGGCTTGCTGAAGAAGGTCAGCGTCCACGTGCGATGGTGATTTCGTGTTGTGATAGTCGAGTGCATGTCACTTCAATTTTTGGCGCTGATCAGGGTGAATTTTTCATCCACCGGAACATCGCCAATCTAGTTCCTCCCTATGAGCCAAATGGTGGCCACCATGGGACATCAGCTGCAGTTGAATATGCAGTAAGCGTACTAAAAGTGGCCCACATTGTGGTTCTTGGACACTCTAACTGCGGTGGTGTTCAAGGTTGTATTGATATGTGTGAAGGAAGAGCACCTGAGTTGGATGAAACGTCGAGCTTCGTTGGGAGGTGGATGGATATTTTGAGACCAAAATATACGGAGGTGTCAGGTTTTGAAAATGCAGATGCACAGGCGAGACGTTTAGAACAATTAGCTGTGGTCACATCAATAGAGAACCTAATGACTTTTCCTTTTGTATCAAGTCGTATTGAGGATGAATCCTTGAGTTTGCATGGATTGTGGACTGATATTGGTGAGGGTGGGTTAAGCCAGTATACGAGTGAGACAAATGAATTTGTTCCTGTTTGAGATTATTTATAGCGTGATTGCAGATTTAATGGTTCTATATAAAAAGCATCGATCAACTTTAGCCAATTTATCCATAAACAAGCTATTGTTAGAGTGTCTTTGCAAAAAAGGGGGATATGAACCCCTTTAACAGACCCGTTAAGAGTTCAGCCTTTCTTAAGCATCCTGTTGCCCAACAATTCTGCAATTTGAACGGCATTAAGAGCAGCTCCCTTGCGTAGATTGTCACTGACACACCAAAAATTCAGCCCATTCTCAATAGTGCTGTCTTGGCGGATACGGCTAATAAATGTCGCGTAGTCACCTACACATTCTACTGGCGACACATAGCCTCCATCTTCACGCTTATCGATAACCATAATTCCTGGTGCTTCGCGCAGAATATCCCGTGCTTCATCCTCATCTAAAAATTCTTCGAATTCTACATTAATTGCTTCGGCATGCCCCACAAATACTGGTACACGCACACATGTCGCCGTGACCTTGATCGAAGGGCTGATAATTTTTTTTGTCTCAGCGACCATCTTCCATTCTTCTTTGGTTGTACCGTCTTCCATGAAAACATCGATTTGAGGAATGACATTAAACGCAATCTGTTTTTGAAATTTTTTCGGAGGTATTTCGGATGTTGGATTATAAATCGATTTGGTCTGATCCCACAGTTCGTCCATACCTTCTTTGCCTGCTCCTGATACTGACTGATAGGTCGATACAACTACGCGCTTAATAACAGCACGATCATGCAAAGGTTTCAGTGCTACGACCATTTGTGCAGTTGAGCAGTTAGGGTTAGCGATTATATTTTTCTTGGCATATTTTTCGACTGCTTCTGGATTTACCTCTGGCACTATAAGTGGAATGTCAGGGTCGTAGCGAAACAATGAAGAATTATCTATTACTATACAGCCAGCCTTAGCCGCCAAAGGTGCATACTTTTTTGTTGCGTCTGAGCCAATAGCAAAGAGCGCTATGTCCCATCCTTTAAAATTGAATGTATCCAGGTCTTTAGTTTTTAGCGTCTTTTCACCAAACGATACCTCTGTTCCCAATGAACGACGGCTGGCTAATACGGTCAATTCATCAATTGGAAACTGACGTTCTGCCAGAATGTTCAACATTTCGCGGCCCACGTTTCCGGTGGCGCCTGCGACGATGACACGATACCCCATCAACTTCTCCTTTTTAGGTGGATTATGACGTCCTATACCGAATGTTTGGCTGTGAAAAGAGGACCTTAATCTTTAGTGTCTTGGCTAAAAAAATAGATTATGAGTCCGATTAAAATAGAAGCGGTTAAAAAACCGAAAATGGCGTTATAAGGTTCGCTTGGGTTATCTGTGTTATATGATACATGTAACTTGCCTGAGGCAAACTGCATAAGCCCAACTCCTCCGATTCCGAACAGATTAAGCAGCGTCACTCCTCTGCCGATTAAGTGGGGTGGAAAAAAACTGCGTGCATGTGCAATTATTACTGGGAACGAAGCTCCAAAAAGACCTAACGAACATATAAGTGCAATTGTAAATTCTACATTGGCAGATGGAAAGGTGTACAGCGCAGCGACTGATAACATAGCTAAAAAGTTTCCACCAAAAACGACCCATTTACGACTGCCTAGAATGCGATCAAGTGGACCGTAGATGAACACACCAAGAACCATAGCACAGCTCATTGCCAGTGCCGCATGGCTGATTTCAGTTTGATTGAGCCCGTAAACATCTTGTAGAAAAGGGCTAATCCAAAGCCCACGAATAGCCGCTGCTGGCGCATAACTTACAAACATAATTGGAATAATAAGCCATAGGGCAGGTATGCGCAGAAGATCTAATACAGAGCCACTTCCATAACTTTCTACTTTGGTTGGGTCTTGGAGGTATAAAAATAATCCTATTGCTAGAGTAAAGCATATTGCTGATAACAGCCAAAGTGTTTGGCGCCAGCCGATTAAATCTACTGCCCAATTTAATGGAACAGAGGCCGATACGTTGCCCAAGGTCCCAAAGCCAATCATTACTGCCGCTAGTGTAGCAAATTGTTTTGGGGGAAATTCTTTAGCAAAAATATAGTAAGATGCCATCAGCACTGGTGAACAACCGACGCCAATCAATAGCATTGCCATGTTGATTTGGAACGCTGATGTGGCAACAGCGAAAATTGCTGACCCGCCTGCTGCTCCGATAAGGAAAAGACTTGCAGCAGTACGCCGTGGACCGATTGTGTCTAAAGACCAGCCGATAGGGATTTGCATTGCGGCAAATGCCAAAAACCATAGGCCAGATGCATTTGCCAATATTTCTGGGCTGATGCCAATATCTGTTTTGATAGGGGTGGCAAGCACAGCAAGAAAGGCGCGAAAAAACTGACTAAGTACATATCCGAGAACGAGCAAAACGATGCCAGGATTCATATTTGCACCTTTTTCTCAAGTTGACGTGTGGGTATGAAAAATTCAAAAAATATACGTTAATGTTTGATTATAATATTGCGTTTACTGATACTATGATCATTTTTTAATTTTGTTGGTACTAAAATAAAGACTATTATATTTTTGTTCTGATTTCACATTTAAGATCACTGATCTTTGACAAAAAACCTGTTGATAAAATGATAAGGTCATTATTTGGCTATTTACCGCTGCCATTTTGTAACTAAGCTTCGTAGAGAATTGGCAAGTAATTGCAGATCGACACCAGTAGCGACAAATTGTGCGCCGGCATCTATCATATCTTGGGTCATATCAGAGGTTGTTGATAATACGCCCGGGGCCTTGCCTGCCGCTTTGATCCGAGAGAAAGCATTTTTTATTACTGCCTGAACTTCGGGGTGCTCGATTTGCCCCATAAACCCCATATCTGCCGATAGATCAGCAGGACCTATGAAAACACCATCAATGCGGTCGACTGCAAGAATGTCATCAAGAGCGGCAATTCCAGCACAATTTTCAACCTGCACAAGTAAACAGATTTGTTCGTCTGCTGTTGTTCCATAATCAATTATTTCACCAAAGCGACTACATCGTGCTCCGGCATATCCAACCCCACGGCTACCAGCTGGTGGGTAGCTAACATCGTTAACTAATCGATTTGCCTGTTCTGCAGTTTCAACCATAGGAACTAATATAGTTTGTGCTCCTGCGTCTAATACTTGTTTTAAAATCCAGGTTTCAGAAAATGGGACGCGTACGGCGGCGTGGCTACTGGAAGCCTCAAGTGCCATAAGCTGCATCCTGATGCGACTGATGTCATAGGGCGTATGTTCGCCATCAATAAGCAGCCAGTCAAACCCTGCTGTTCCAGCGATTTCGGTTGCAAGCGGGTCGCCTAAAGACAACCAACAACCGATGATAATTTCACCATTTTTTAACGCAGTCTTAAATTGATTATGCGGAGCGGGCATTTGAAGCTTCCTTTTAAAAAATTCTATCGATGTTAAATATTGGTTCAGATATCAAAGGACGTCGCTCTATTTCTCCGAAATACAGTCTATGATGGTTTAAGAAAATGCAAACTAAATGAAATGATCGCGATTTAATTGGATAGTCTTCGATAATTATAACACTTAAATGAATGAGTTGAATGATTTTCAAAAATGAAAATAGAGGGTTTAGTCATTATGACCAACAACGTCATAGGCTCAAAGTTAAATTTCATTGTGAGGGTAAGTGATAGGTTTTAGGTATCGCATTATTTTATTAATGAGCTTTTGCAAGGTCTTTGATTTTTTATGTTATATCGAAATATTATTTAGAAGCTGCTGAGAGGTTTTTTTGCCTGACTTTTTGATAGAAGCTAAAATTGGTGGCCGCATCGCTGGAGTAGATGAAGTAGGCCGTGGACCGCTGTCTGGTCCTGTAACAGCTGCAGCTGTTGTGTTGGACCCGTCGCATATTCCGTTTGGATTGGATGACTCTAAAAAGCTGAATGCACGAGTGCGTGAGACCCTTTGGGCAGAGATACTGAGGTTTGCACAAGTATCTGTTGCACATGCAACTGTTGAGGAAATTGATCAGATGAACATTTTAAATGCATCACACCTAGCAATGAAACGTGCAGTGATAGGATTAGGTCAGGTACCTGATCATTTGTTGATTGACGGGAATTTGATCCCGAGTGGTTTAACGCTTCCAGCTACGGCAGTAGTCAAGGGAGATGGACGTTCGCAATCAATTGCCGCGGCTTCGATAGTAGCCAAAATATGTCGCGATCGGATAATGGTGGATTTAGCGCAACAGAATCCTGGTTATGATTGGCATACTAACATGGGATATGGATCAAAAAGTCACATAGCAGCACTTCAAAATCTAGGTGTTACATCACACCATAGACGTTCGTTCAAACCAGTCTACAATATGTTGTGACAAGTGTTTTTCGTAACCCCATGATTTAAAAAAGAATTTGACCGCGAATCATGTTTGAATCATCTTAGGCCTAAACATCGAGTGCAAAAGCACCGAGTATAGAGGCAGATAAATGACTAAACATGTAAAAGGCGCTGATGCGCTTCCTTTGAACCAAATTCTTGCAGGTGACTGCGTTGACGTGATGAACAGTTTACCTGCAGGTACAATTGATCTGATATTCGCTGACCCACCATATAATTTACAATTAAAAGGTGATCTGCATCGTCCAGATAATTCGCGGGTTGATGCTGTTGATGACCATTGGGATCAGTTCAGTTCGTTTCGAGCTTATGATGAATTTACAACAGCATGGCTGAAAGCTGCACGCAGACTTTTGAAGCCAAATGGTGCGATTTGGGTGATTGGCAGTTACCATAATATTTTTCGGGTGGGCGCTTCGCTTCAAAACGAAGGATTCTGGATCCTAAACGATATAGTTTGGCGGAAATCCAATCCGATGCCAAATTTCCGTGGAAAGCGATTTACTAACGCTCATGAGACAATGGTTTGGGCAGGAAAAAATGAGAACAGTAAATATACTTTTAATTATGAAGCGTTGAAAGCTTTGAATGAAGGCATTCAAATGCGCTCTGACTGGCTGCTTCCAATCTGTACGGGTCATGAACGTTTAAAGGATCGTAACGGTGAAAAGGCGCACCCAACTCAAAAACCAGCAAGTTTGCTTCATCGCGTTTTAGTCGGCTCTACGAACTCTGGAGATGTGGTCCTTGATCCATTTTTTGGGACAGGCACAACCGGTGCTGTTGCTAAAATGCTGGGCAGAGAGTTCATCGGTATCGAACGTGAGCATACTTACCGCACTGTTGCAGAAAAGCGCATTTCTGAAGTTCGTAAATTTGATCGGGATGCTTTGACTGTTTCGGCATCAAAGCGAGCAGAACCTCGTGTACCGTTTGGGCAATTAGTTGAGCGAGGGATGCTGCTTCCTGGTGAAGAACTCTTTTCTATGAATAAGCGTCATAAGGCTAAAGTGCGTGTGGATGGAACATTGATTGGTGATGATGTCAAAGGATCAATCCATCAGGTTGGCGCCCACTTGGAGGGTGCACCAAGTTGTAATGGCTGGACTTATTGGCACTTCAAAAAAGATGGACGGACCGTTCCAATTGATGTTCTGCGCCAACAAATTCGTGCGGAGATGCATGTTTAATTTTATAAAACGATACTGATTTCTACCGCTTATCCCTGATACCGCTGGTGTCTTTGGCCTTTAATGGAAGGTCTTAATAGGCACTACAACTCTGCCCCGCCTTTCTAGGTGGGGCTTTTTTAAAATGTAGCGTCCCGTCGCCTATATCCACAATGTGGGTGATTTGATCAGAAGAGGTCTTACATATTTTGACGTATTGTTTCGTTTAGCTTTCTGTGAGGTCAAAAACCTTGCGCATAACCGTTGGAAGGTTAGAGGGACAAAATTCTGAACGAGGTACAAAAATGCCAGTTTTTGGATGTACTTCAGTATCAAAATCAGCCACCATTACATCCAAAATCAGATGAAAGTGCGTGAAGGTATGACGGACTTCACTAGGAATTTTTTTCCAATCTGTGACAAGAGGTGGGTTTGTTGGACGTTTATGAGTAGCCATATCTACCCATTCCGACCCAGGCCATCCCAGCATACCGCCCAACAGGCCACTATCTGGGCGAGTCTCTAGTAACACTGCGCCATCTCTGCGTTTTGCAACGTAGACAGTACCGTGGCGTATAGGTTTTGTAACTTTTGGCATTTTTTTGGGTAGTTTGGATGTCGTGCCCCGTTCTCTTGCTTGGCATTTGTCACGCCACGGGCAAATGCCACAAGCTGGTGATTTAGGCGTACAGATCGTAGCGCCTAAATCCATGACAGCTTGTGCAAAATCACCGGGCCGTGCACGTGGTGTCAGTGCGTTAGCGTATGTAGTAAGGATTTTTTTGGCGATTGGGAGGGGAGTATGTTCATTGTGCATACGAGCCATAACTCTTTCAACATTGCCGTCCACCACAGTTTCTTGCATGTCAAATGCGATTGAGGCTATCGCTGCTGCGGTGTAGGGACCAATCCCAGGTAATTTAAGAAGAGAGGTATAATTATCTGGAAATTTACCTGAGTGGTTTTTGACAACAATGCGGGCACACTTCAACATGTTGCGTGCGCGAGCGTAATACCCCAAGCCTGCCCACGCTCCCATTACCTCAGAGTCGTTGGCGGCTGCGAAAACCCTAATTGTTGGCCACCGGGTAATAAATTTTTGAAAATAACTTGTGACAGCGGAAACTGTAGTTTGCTGTAGCATTATTTCACTCATCCATACAGTGTATGGATCAGGCCAGATACCAGCTTTTCTGTCGGCTGGGCTTACACGCCAAGGCATTTCACGAGCATGGACGTCGTACCATTCCAACAAATCGTTGCTGAGGTCACGCAAGATTTATTATCCTTTTGATTATCTTATCTGGGTTACGCTAGGTACATCCGCTATATATAAAAACAGCAAAGGGGTACATAGTAATGGTCACGCGTCGCGCTGCCACTAAAGGGTTCAAACGGACGGCATCTTTGCTGACCGGACAAATCCGGCAGGCTAGTGAGAATCGCGGTTTTGCCGAGAGTCGATTGCTGATGGATTGGACTGAGGTGATAGGTCCTGATATTGCCGCTGTCGCTAGGCCTGTTGAGGTCAGCTATGGACGCGGTGGATTGGGAGCAACTCTTACCTTACTTACAACTGGGGCTAATGCTCCAATACTTGAGATGCAAAAAGAGGATATAAGAAAAAAAGTAAATAGTGTTTACGGTTTCAACGCGATTACGCGTATTAGGATTACGCAAACGGCCTCTATGGGTTTTGTAAAAGGGTGTATTAATTTTGATCATAAAAACAAAGAAAAGGAGCCTTTAACTTTGAACCCAATAATATCTAAAGAAGCTTCAAACTTTGTTGCCCCGATTGAAGATAATAGCTTGCGCGCAGCTCTTGAGCGATTAGGCACAAATATTTTAACTAAAGAAAAACAAGGAAAACGAACATGAATCGCACTCTGGCCTTGATGGCCGTTATTATCGGCTTGGCTGGATATTTTTGGTATGATTCAACATCTGATAATTCATTTGATGATGCTGGGTCTATTACTTTACTTGGTGCTGCACACGCACAAGAAGTTGAGGCGGAAATTGATATTTCGACGGTTGTAGATATGACGATCGGTAATTTGGATGCTGATGTCACAGTGATCGAATATGCCAGTTTCACCTGCCCACACTGTGGAAATTTTCATATGGGAGACTTCAAAGAGTTAAAGAAGGATTATATCGATACTGGTAAAATTAAATTTGTGTATCGTGAAGTTTACTTTGATCGCTTTGGTCTGTGGGCATCAGCGATTGCACGATGCGCCGGGCCTGAAAAGTTTTTTGGTATTACTGATCTGTTATATTCCAGCCAGTCAGAGTGGGCGCGTGCAGGTGGAGGTGACCCTGCTGCAATAGTTGAGGCACTCCGTAAAATTGGTCTTTTAGCTGGTTTGAGTAGTGATAATGTGGAAGCCTGTTTGCAAGATGGTGATAATTTGCGCACTCTAGTAGCGTGGTATCAAGAAAATGTTGAACGTGACGGTGTTCAATCAACACCCAGTTTTGTTATTGATGGACGCACCTACAAAAACATTGATTATGATGAGATGAAGCGTTTGATAGACGAAGCATCCATTTGATGTCATCCACGGGTAAAGGTCCACTTTCTGGCCTGCGCGTTATTGAGTTGGCGCGCGTACTAGCGGGCCCTTGGGCTGGTCAGACGCTATCGGATCTTGGGGCTGACGTGATCAAAATTGAGGCGCCGAAGGGTGATGATACCCGACAATGGGGACCTCCGTTTGTGGTGCGAGGCGAGGATGTTTCGGCAGCCTATTTTCATGGCACAAATAGGGGGAAAAAATCTATAATTATCGATTTTAAAACTCAGAAAGGCCAAAGAGAGCTTCTGAAGTTAATCGAGACGGCAGACATCCTCATCGAAAATTTTAAAGTTGGGGGGCTTTCAAAATATGGCTTAGACTATGCCAGTCTCAAGGATGTATTCCCGCAATTAATCTATTGTTCTATTACTGGTTTTGGGCAGACAGGTCCTTATGCACATAGAGCTGGTTATGACTTTATCATTCAAGGTATGTCTGGGTTAATGTCGATTACTGGGGAACCCGGAGGGCAGCCTCAAAAATCTGGCGTTGCAATTACTGATCTTTTTACGGGGGTTTATGCCACGACAGCCATTTTGGCTGCTGTTTATCAACGTCTTCAAACAGGACTGGGTCAGCAAATTGATATGGCACTTTTGGATGTTGCTGTTGCCATGACCTCTAATCAAGCGATGAACTATCTTACGAGTGGCATAGCACCAGGAATGATGGGTAACGCACACATGAATTTAACGCCGTATCAAGTATTTGACTGTGCTGATGGACATATAATTATAGCGACTGGTAACGATGATCAATATCATCGACTATGTCGTTTGCTTGGTCTCGATGAAATGATTGATGCACCAAAATTTTCATCTAACTCTGATCGGATTGCCAACCGTAAAGAAATGACTCAACTTCTCACCGATGCAACAATGCGTCGTAGTTGTGCTGATTTGTTGGAAGCGTGTGAAAGTGCTGGAGTGCCTGCTGGGCCAATTAACGACATGGCAGATGTGATGGCGGATCCTCAGGTTAAGGCTCGTGCGTTGCAACTTGACTTGGATGGAGTGCCAGGAGTTCGGACGCCAATACTGTTTTCGGACGCTGATTTATGTTTAGGTCTTCCGTCCCCAAAGCTAGGAGAGTGCAAGAACTCCTAAAAATCCCATATTTTGGGGTCATTTAATCTGAAATTTTAAGATGTCAGGGTTTTTTAATTAGGAGTGGGTTTAATTTGTCTTTTGCCAGCCTTTGGATGGCTTGATCAAGAAGAGAAGCTTCTTTAATCGACAGTCTGACTGGTAAAGTAATGATTTTAGATCGGTATGCTGGTGGCAAGCGTGCCGCATCCTTTTCGGTTGTTACTAGTTGAGCTTGGTTTTTTTTTGCTTCGATATCTAGTCGTCTGAGTAACATAGGAGATAGGTGTTCATGATCTCCTAAGCTTTCACAGTGCAGTATTTTTGCGCCAAGGCTCTTTAACGTCGCAAAAAATTTTTCTGGTCGAGCTATTCCTGCAAAAGCAATTAAAGGAGTTTCTGTCCAGTCTATTCCGGTTTGAATTGGTAGAAGTTCTCCTTTCACTCTCTGTATATAAGCTGGCTTATATTTGGCGTCAAATTTCAATTGAGCGTTCGTATTACCTATAGAGAGAAGAATATCACCACGTGAGAGGCCGACTGAAATGGGTTCACGTAGAGGTCCTGCAGGTAAGCAAAGTCCATTTCCAAAACCTATTTCTGCATCTACCACTATAATCGAAATGTCGTGAAAGAGACTTGTGTCCTGAAAGCCGTCGTCTAAAACGATTGCTGTGGCTCCTGCTGCTACTGCTTTTTTTGCTCCGAGCGCTCTATCTTTAGCCACCCACGTTCTGGCAAAGGCGCTGAGCAAGAGTGCTTCATCGCCTATTTGTGCAGCAGAATGGATATTTGGGTTTACCTCGGTGGGCTTTGTGATTGTTCCCTTATACCCGCGTGTCACTATATGGGGATTATAAAAAGCGTCTCGAAGCTTTTCGCAAATCGCTATGACTGTTGGTGTTTTACCACTGCCGCCTATGTAAATACTACCAATACAAATTACTGGTACGTTTAAGCTCTCCTGCGCTCCATTGCGAATTCTTGATGCAGTTGCAAAAGAATACAGCCAGCCAAGTGGAAGTAAAAACTGTGCACGCCAATCATTTCGCCCACTCTGAATGTCCCAGAATTTTGGGGCCCGCATCAGTCAGTTTGCCCGTCATTATTAGCACTCAACTCAGCATCAATATAACCGATTATCTTTTCGATATTTTCAATACCTTCAGTTGCAAAATCCCAACCAGAGACGGCCATTTGTGCAGCTTGATCTGGGGCGATCATTTGTATGACTGCATCTGCCAGCGTGGCAGAATCATTTACAATTCGAGCCGCACCAGCATTCACCAGATTAGTATATGCTTCAACGTTTCTGCCAGTATGCGGCCCATAAATAATAGCTGTTCCATGGGCTGCGGCCATATAGGGATCACAGCTGTCCTCGCCTGAATAAAGGGATCCACCCAGAAAGCTGACCGGTGCTAAGCGTAGCCAAAGCCCTAGGTCCTCGGTCGTATCTGCAATCAAGACTTGTGTGTTTTCATCTGGTAAATTTCCAGAACTCCAGCATATTACTCGTAATCCTGCCTTTTTAGCTTGCGTTAGTATATCCTGCGTAGCTTTTAAGTTTGAGGGATGTAATATTACAAGCAGCCTATGAGCGATCATTAACGCCTGACTGTGTGCTGCTAGGATTGTACCAGCTTCGAGGTGCGTGACTTGCATAGCAAGCCAAACGGGCCTGCCCGTCACAGCGTGGGTGAAGTCATTCAAATCACTGTCTGCTGCTTCCAGAATATGTCCAAAAGGACTAAGTGGATTTGTAAGTATTATTTTTTCTTGGTTACATCCGAGTTTTATCAATCGAAGCTTAGCTTTTTCTGAACGCGCCATGACAGTTTTAAACTTTGCCAATGAATACTTTGGAATTTCTGGTAACCAGCGGTCTATTCGGCTTTCAAAACCATCTTCTGCTGCATCGATCAGCATCATATGGGCTCCACTTTCTGCTGCAGATTGAATTAAGTTTGGTCGTAACCCCCCCCAAGCCCAAATAACTACATCTGGTCTCCAATGCTTGATGAATGCATCTGTTTCCAGAGGGTGCTCTCCCGGTATTATATCGAGAATGGTGTCATTATTAATTAGGATTTGAGTTGGATCGTACGGCGTAGTAACCAGAACATTGCAATGACCTCGTATTTGTAAAATTTGAAATGCAAGGTCGTCTATGGGGCGGTTTTCTCCTGCTTCAGCTGCATGAATCCATATAAGTTCTCCCTCAGGTCGGGGGCAAGAAGGTTCAAAATATGACAGTTTGCGTTGTCGTATTAATGAACGATATGCTGTTAGCCCAATTGATCTGCGCATATTTTATTTCCATGAATTAATTTTTCTGTAGCCTTACAGGCATTTATGGTCTGCCAATCGTTCAAGTTTGAAGTAATTGTTTTTTAAGGGAATTGATTGGTATAAAAATAAAGATGAAATTCTGTTTCAGCGAACTTACCTTTCGATTAATTGATGATAAAAATCAGCGAAATTGTTAGCGTGGGTCAGTTGCAGAGAGCCGGGTAATTAGATCTAGATGAAGAGGCTTTGTCGCTGCTAAAACACCATTTAACATTGGTTCTTTATTGTTGAAATGCAGTGGTATGCCTGTACGATCTGTTACATGACCTCCAGCTTCGGTAACAAGAAGAGCGCCTGCAGCAATGTCCCACTCCCAACTAGCGCGTAAAGTTATCATTCCATCGAAGCGGCCTTCACTTACGAGTGACAGACGATAGGCTAAAGATGGACGGTAGTGACGATCTAGCAATGGAAGACCACCGGGCCAATTTTGGGTTTCTAAGTTTGTACTGGTGGCAAGCACTTTTGCCGTTTGACGCGGAATAGCTTTTGCAACTTTTACGGTTTTTCCGTTTAGGGTCGTACCGATGCCAAGGCCTGCAGCATACATCTTGTTTCTAAGAGGAAGAAACACTACTGCTGCGGTAATTCTTCCTTGTTGGGCGATTGCTATAGAAATTGCCCAAGTACGGCTTCCTGCTACAAAGCTTCGCGTGCCATCTATTGGATCTACAATGAATATAGTGTCTTTCGACAGTCGCTCTGCACTGTCTTCAGTTTCTTCCGATAGCCAGCCATAATCAGGGCGAGCAGCCCGCAACTTAGAGATCAGTAATTCGTTGACTGCAATATCAGCCTCTGTCACCGGGCCTGCATTCTCAGGTTTTTCCCAAGAAACGGCTAGTGGGCCAACAAAAACAGATGCCTCACGGCCTGCTGCGTGGGCCGCTTCTATCAGTAAAGGTAGATCAGTTGCCGGCAACGCTCATCCTCGGAATAAGCAAAGAGGGTACTACACGAGATAAATGGGTCCGGCCATCATTTGCAGGGATAATCCCAAGCATCATTTTTGGCAGCTCTCCAGCTATCGTACATTCATTGACTGGGTAGGAAATAGCGCCATTTTCCACCCAAAAGCCAGCAGCACCGCGCGAATAGTCACCAGTATTTGGGTTGATTGTTGAACCAATCATTGAAGTTACCAAGAGCCCAGTTCCCATATCGCTGATAAGATCGTCCCGGCTGGCTGTTCCCCCATTTAAACTAACGTTCCAGTTAGTTGGACCCGGGGTTCCACCGGTACCACGTGCCGCGTTAGCTGTCGATGTCATATCAAGTTTACGGGCGCTTGCTAAGTCAAGGGTCCAGCCTAAAAGAACGCCATTTTCAATAATAGCACGGCGTTGTGTTGGTAAACCTTCTGCATCGAAAGGACGTGTGCCACTGGTCCGCGGACGATGTGGGTCTTCAATCAAATTGAGTTCTTTAGGTAAAATTTGTGTGCCTAGCTTCCCGCGCAACCATGACGCCCCTCTTGCTACCGCACTGCCATTGGCGGCAGCCAACAAGTGACTGATCAAGCTTGATGATATGCGTTCATCAAACAAAACAGGGAAAGTGCCTGTCGGGGGCTTGCGTGCGCCAATACGTTCAACTGCCCGTTTGCCTGCTTCACGCCCAATTTCGTTAGAACAACGTAGATCGTTTTGAAAAATACGGCTATCACCACTGTAATCTCTCTCCATCCCCGCACCCGAACCTGCAATTGCGACGCAGCTGGTAGCACGATCAGTTCTCCCATAGCCTCCTGAAAAACCGTTGCTGGCAGCAAGCCAAATTTGATGAGTTCCGTAGGCACAAGTGGCCTGCTGAACTTGTGTAACACCTTTTATTTTCATCGCGGCGCATTCCGCCATCAACGCATCGTCTTGCAGGTCTTTTGCTGTAGGCTCGTGAGTGTTATCGAACAGTTGTAAAGCTTCAATATCCCACGCAGTGATAAGATCAGTGGCATCCGCCAGCCCGGCATATGGGTCCTCAGGCGCCTCATTGGCCATGGCTACCGCTCGGATAGACATTTCTTTGATTATATCTATTGAGGTGTCTGATGACGAAACACTAGCTTGCTTTTGCCCTACAAAAACTCGTAAACCAAAGTCGATACCTTCAGAACGCTCTGCTTGTTCTAATGCCCCGTTCCGGACATCTACTGAAACTGATGTGCCTTGAATTGCTATAGCATCCGCAGAGTCTGCGCCTACTGCCAGCGCCTCTTTTATTAAGCTATGGCTAAGATTGTTTAGATCAGAAGGTGTCATGCGCTGCTCCGCTTAGATACGATTGAGGTAGCGATGTGGGCAGCTTAACACAAGGCGTGCACACATGCGTCAGCAGCATTTTTATGAGGTGACGTACTATCAACGCAAGCGTTGACCATTTGCGACAATGTGGCCTTTTGATGTTACTACAATTTGAGATTTTAAAGTATCCTCACCATTGCCTGGAACTGTAATTAATCCCAACATCATCCGAGCGCCCATTGCTTGATTTTTTGGTAATAGGCCTGCGCTTACCAGCTTTTCGATCAAGCTATTTGCCCCAACAAGTGTAAAATCAATATTACCTTCCGGCCGAGGAAAGCCCTTAAAAGTTGTTAAATCAGAGTTATCAAAACGAAAATTACCTTCACCAGATAAATGGGCACCAACAGCGTCCAATTCAACTTGCTTTATTGCAAGGCTCTTAACGTTACCTAATGAATTTTCTGTCATAGAGAAGGCTTCAGCTTGAGTTGAATCAAAAAGATCAAACATCACTTCGGCTATTCCAGTTAAATCGATTACTAAGTTTATTGGAGTTCGTGGTAATTGGTCTGCTGGATCAAATATGCTCCAGATTGTGTCAGAAATGGCCAACTCGTTAAGCGTGATACCTATCGAAAAATTTTGATTTTTATCAGATTTTGTAAGCGGGATAAGTAATTCACTGGCTATTTTTGTAGCAGAAAAAGAGACTGGCACAGGGAGCTCAGTAGTAAGTAGGTTTATAATGACACCGGTTTTTTCCAACTCATAGGCAATGCCTTTGGAGCCAATACTAAGATTGAACTGAGACCCTTCGGACGCTGTGTTTAGTGTACCGCTGTGATCTGAACCTTGGGACGTTAAATTAAAATTACCATCCTTTGTTTTAAATTTACCTGAAAGATTTAGACCTGCTTTGAGCATTGCGTTAGCGTCATCAACATCTGTGTCGGATGGCAAAATCGCCTCGCTGATAATTTCTAATCCATGCATAATTCCATTCATTTTGAATGATTCTAAAGTTGATGGATCACTGAAATCTAAATGATAATTCACTTCTCCTGCTGAGGTTTTTTGTGTTGTTTTACGTAAATTCCCGTTGATCGTTTGAGAGACGTAATTTAGATCGCTTAGTGATATATGCGCTTTGTCTACATATGGATTGTATGAAATATCGTCAATTACGAGGTTATCCAGTGTGATAGCGGTTTTTGAAGCTGTTAAATTATAAGTTATATCGCTGAGGTCTCCAGATGCGACCATTTTTTGATCAGTCATCTTAGTCGTTATTGTGACTGAAACACTTTCACCAATTTTTGGTGTAAATTTTAAAGTACCTTCAATTTTGCTTGGAACTTCGATTGCGACTGAACCATCTCCACTCTCAATAAAACTTAAAGTATCCATTTTTAGGGCGAAAGTACCTTCATCGGAGGCATCGGCTATATCCATAATTATCGAGAGATCAGAAATTATTATGCTGGTGGGTGTCGATGCCTTTTGGGCACTTACTGAATATCCTGTGGCTGTAATTAGTTGCTCCCAATCAGCCCAAACTTCCGCCGCGGTTAAGTCTGCATAAGCTGCACCTACTGAAAGGTTAAAAGCTATGGCGCAACTTGAAAATAATTGAGAAAAACGCGTCATAACAGTATCCTTTGATTACCTATTGTTTTTGGTTGATAAGACCAGTGTATTCATAATGGTTGTAAACTGGAACAGCATTGATGGTCTATGTACCAAAAGTTCAAATAAACAACTAGGTTTCAAGAGTTAAGGAAAAAGTTGATGCATGATATGACTGGGAAAACTGTATTGATTACTGGAGCCAGTCGGGGGATTGGTAGAGACACTGCCTTGGTTTTTGCTGCGGCTGGAGCCAATGTTGCGTTAGTTGCACGAGGAACAGAGAAGATAGATTCGCTTGCTTCCGAGATCGGTGCCAAAGCGGTAGCAATTTCCTGTGATGTTGCAAAATTTCAAGATGTTGAGGCAGCAGTTGAGCAAACATTAGATAGTTTTGGTAGTCTAGATGTATTGATTGGTAACGCTGGGATCATCGAACCCATCTCCCACCTTGCAACAGCAGATCCAGAGGAATGGTCGTTTGTAGTAGACGTCAATCTTAAAGGTATATTTTATGGAATGCGTGCAGTTTTACCGGTTATGTTAAAAAATGGTGGGGGTACAATTTTAACTATCAGCTCGGGTGCTGCGCATGGGCCAGTTGAGGCGTGGTCGCATTATTGCGCTTCTAAAGCTGGTGCTGCGATGCTGACTAGTTGTGTTGATAAGGAGAACGTAAAATCTGGAATTAGGGCGATGGGGCTTAGTCCAGGAACTGTTGCTACACAAATGCAGCGAGAAATAAAGGCAAGTGGAATCAATCCAGTCAGCCAGTTAGATTGGTCTGATCACATTCCTGCGGATTGGCCAGCAAGGGCGTTATTGTGGATGTGTTCAGCTGATGCAGATCACTGGATTGGTAAGGAGATATCTTTGCGAGATGAGGCTATTTGTGTCAAAGTTGGCTTAGTATGATCCTTGTAGATCGCACTGGACCTGTGTGGACCATCACTCTTAATCGACCTGAAAAGGCCAACGCTCTAACTGTTGAAATGTTGAGTGATTTGGTAAACATAGTTGAAGCTGCTAATGAGGCACGGGCTCTAATTTTAACTGGAAACGGCAAGGTCTTTAGCGCAGGCGCGGATTTTGAGGCGGCACGCTCAGGTCTTGCAACATCACCAGATTGGGAAAGATTATCCTCTGCCATTGCAGGTTTGCCTGGACTTACTATTGCAGCACTTAACGGAACATTGGCTGGTGGTGCAAATGGTATGGCATTAGCATGTGATTTGCGAATTGCAGTGCCAAACGCCTCTTTTTTTTATCCAGTTTTAAAACATGGATATTTGCCACAACCAAGTGATCCGTTGCGTATGGCCAGGCTTATTGGAGCTGCACGTACAAAAATGGTTTTTTTAACGGGCCAAAAACTGACGGCTCAGACGGCTTTGAGTTATGGGTTAATAGATGAAATAGTTAAAGAAAAATCGGTTCTCAGCCGTGCAATGGATTTGTGTTTCACTGTTAGTGCTGCCGATCCAGTAAAGAGCAAACGTATCAAAGCCATGTGTAACACAGGACTTTATATGCATTGATATATGTATTGACGTTTTTTGCGGAGAAAATTTTTTTAAAGATAACTGTTAGGTTTTAGTTTACTCTTTGTCTGGAACCATACGTCCTGTTAAATGATTGGTTCCACGTTCTTGTGCGAGTTTTACTTGCTTTTGTCGCTCTCGAAAACGTTGCTTATCTCCTTCGGAGGTATCAGCAATACACAAATGACAGCTAACCCCAGCTTCATATTCTGGTAGATCCTGATCTTCTGGAAGAATTGGACAGCGACAGGCATGACAGAGGTAATGTGGACCCACCGCTAGTCCATGATCCACGCTGACACGCCCATCAAAGACAAAACATGATCCTTTCCAACTACTAATAGTTTTGGGAACTTCTTCTAGATATTTAAGTATACCACCTTTAAGGTGATATACATCATGAACACCTTGTTGGATTAGATAGTTAGTAGACTTTTCGCAACGAATTCCCCCAGTGCAAAACATCGCTATTTTTTTATTGTGAAATCGATCTTTATTTACCTCCCACCAAGCAGGAAAATCTCTAAAGCTAGCTGTTTTTGGGTCAATGGCACCATCGAATGTTCCAATGGCAACCTCATAATCATTGCGGGTATCGATGACGGCGACGTCATCGCGATTTATCAAATTGTTCCAATCGCTTGCTGCTACATAATGGCCTGTATGGGCTACTGGATCTACATTTGGTTGACCCATTGTAACGATTTCGCGTTTAAGACGAACCTTCATCTTACCAAACGGTGGGGTTGGGCTTTGGCTTTCTTTCCATTCTAAATCTGCGCAACCGGGCAAACTGCGAATATGTGACAGCATAGCTTCGATACCGTTCCGGTCACCAGCGACGGTGCCGTTTATCCCTTCATGTGCCAGCAAAATAGTTCCAGTCACGTCATAATCGTGAGCAACATTAATGACAGGTGCCATAAGAGCTTCTGGATTAATGAAGTGAGTGAAGTGGTATAGAGCTACGATTGTATACATATTTTGCAATTATGCCATCAAGGTGGGGCGTTGCAAGAGGGAGTGGGGTTGATCAAGTATGTCAGTTAAGCAACAAACTCGCCAAGCGTCCATATCGCACGCTTATACTTGGTGAAGGAGACAAGATGACTGCTCTTATTGTGATCGATGTGCAAAATGATTTTTGCTCAGGTGGTGCTTTGGCCGTTCCTGATGGTGCTGAAATTGTTACTGGTATTAACAGTTTGATGGAAACATCTGAAGCTATCATCTTGACCCAAGACTGGCATCCCAATGGACATTCTTCTTTTGCTTCGTCGCACAAAGCTCGAGAGCCTTATGACACAATTGACATGCCATACGGATCTCAGGTTTTGTGGCCAACTCACTGCGTACAAGGATCAAAAGGCGCAGATTTTCATCCTAATTTGCAGACTAATTCAGCTGAGGTGGTGGTTCGCAAAGGATTCCGTACGGCTATTGACAGCTATTCAGCTTTTTTTGAAAATGATCAAACTACGGTAACAGGATTGGAGGGCTACCTGAGGACAAGAGGCATTCAAGAGTTGACATTGGTTGGATTAGCCACGGATTTTTGTGTGTATTACTCTGCTATTGATGCGATAAAGCTAGGTTTTGCGGTAACTGTTGATTTGGGTTTGTGTAGAGCGATTGACCTGGCTGGATCATTGGATACTGCCTGTAGATCTATGCAATTGGCAGGTATAACATTACGTGGTTGATCTGTGTTGAGTAATTATCAATGTATTTGGAAAATTCCACAGCGTTGTAATTTGTAAAAGGCTGTAAAAGTTCAATTTGAACAAGATTATTCCCAAAGGCTCTATCAATCTTAATATACCTTGGCTTGCAGCTGAACGATAACTTCGGGCACAAGGATGTAACTCAAGCGAGGAACTGGTACATGGTGGATATTGCCGCCCGCGTCTGGAATCACAAATGGAAGATTGATCCTATTATTCGATCTTTAATTGATACGGACTTTTACAAGCTATTAATGTGTCAGTCGGTATTTCGCAACAAGCCTGATACGCAGGTGACCTTTTCTCTGATCAATAGGTCTAAAAATGTGCCGCTGGCTCATTTAATTGATGAAGGCGAATTGCGCGAACAATTGGATCACATTCGATCATTATCGCTTAGCCGTGGTGAAAGTACTTGGATGCGCGGTAACACCTTTTATGGAAAGCGGCAGATGTTTACATCTGAATTTATGGATTGGTTTGAGGCTCTCCGCCTTCCACCCTACCATCTTGAACGACACGGTGACCAATATGAGCTGACATTCAAAGGATCTTGGCCTGAAGTGATGCTTTGGGAAATTCCAGCATTAGCGGTTTTAATGGAATTACGCAGTAGAGCTGTTCTTAACATTATGGGTCGTTTCGAGCTGCAGGTACTCTATGCGCGCGCTATGACTAAGTTATGGGAAAAAATCAAAAAGTTACGTGAACTAGATGGACTGAGAGTTGCTGATTTTGGCACGCGTCGGCGACACTCGTTTTTGTGGCAAGACTGGGCTGTGCAGGCAATGTATGAGGGGCTCAGTGAAAAGTTTGTTGGTACATCTAATTGTTTGATTGCTAAGAACCGGGACGTAGAGGCAATTGGTACCAACGCACACGAATTGCCAATGGTATATTCGGCTTTAGCAGAAAATGATCAAGCGCTGGCAAGAGCTCCCTATGATGTACTAAGTGATTGGCAAGAGGAACATGATGGTAACCTGCGGATCATATTGCCGGATACTTTTGGGACTGAAGGATTTTTAAAAAATGCCCCAGATTGGCTTGCAGGTTGGACGGGTATTCGGATTGATAGTGGTGACCCTGCATTGGCAGCCGAAAATGCAATCAAATGGTGGGGGATGCGGGGAGAAGACCCAACGCAAAAACTGGTAATCTTCTCTGACGGTTTAGATGCTTCAAAAATTGAAGAACTCCACAAACAGTTTAGGGACCGAGTTAGGGTAAGCTTTGGTTGGGGAACAATGCTTACAAATGACTTTATTGATTTGACAGAACAGGATGCACTGGCGCCATTTTCGTTAGTGTGTAAGGCAATTGATGCGAATGGGAAGCCGACTGTAAAACTTTCTGATAATCCAAATAAGGCAATGGGGCCAAATAAGGAAATTGAGCGTTATAAGCGCGTATTTGGTGTTGGAGATCAAGTTTCGATAGAAGTCGTAGTTTAAGGCAATTTAGGTTATTTTTGTACTATGAATTCTGTGTTCTCGCCAAACGAGAATTAACCCACAAATTATGATTAAAAATGCTCTTGGGAATAACACATCTGACGGTGTTTCGTTAAAAAACAACTAACCAAAAACATCAATGAGTGGTATTCCAAAATAGCTAAATGGAGCAAGGTTGCTAGGCTCAGTCATTCGGTAACTGATAATAAGAAGTAATACTGCTGTGCCGCCAAAGCCGCCCAATGCTATGATCCAAGCCATGTCTGTGCTGCTCTGGATGGTTGTGAAGTCACCTAGTAAAGATGCAAGAATTAACGATCCGCAGGCAGTCGCTATGCAAGAATATAAACTAACAAGCGGGCTTGACACGTGATTGTCTATGATTAGTCCCGTCACACCAACCAGTGCTTAACATGCTGCAGCGCCCAGCGGTAACAAAGCATTTAATGTGAAAGCTTCTGACCCAAGCCTCATTACAAAAATAACACTAATCAAGCCAACCATGACTGCACTCCAGCGAACTCAGCCGACACGTTCACCTAACAAAGGAGCAGCGAGTGCGGTAATGAAAAAGGTGTCAGCATACGAAATGGTTGAAGCTGTTGCGAACTCCATTCGGACAAGGGATAAATAGAAAATACTGTGCAAATGCGACAATAATGCCCCGCGTTAGCCCTAGTTTCCATAGTCAGATATATAAAGGGTATCCACTTTTCTTCCAATCACTTGTTGCGATTAAAGCGATGAATGAAGGAAAGAGACCAAAAAAATTTCGCCATACCGCAAGCTAAGTGGCAGAATAAGTTGCTGAAAGATGCTCAATTACCAAACCCATTTCATCAAACAAAGCAAGCGAGAATAGGCTTAGGGTAATAACGAGACCGGTTCGGTCAGTTGAGCGCATATTGTGATCCATTGAAAAAAACGGTTTTAAGCCAAGCTCAATAAGCACTATTGCGATTCAGTTATAAGTAACAGGCACAGAAGCAGGCCTTGTTATCCTTGGCAAAGCTTACTCATCTGAAATCACGCGACCGCGCATTGTTTTAACTGCGCTACGAACTTTTTTTGCTTTGAGCCGTCGTTTGCTAGATCCTAAAGTTGGCTTGGTTGCAATCCGTCTTTTGGGACTCACTAATGCCTTTCGAATTAAATTGGTCAGACGTTGGCGGGCAATATCACGATTACGTGCTTGGCTACGAGTTTCCTCACACTGTATCACTAAAGCCCCCTCTGAAGTCCAGCGCCTCCCAGCCAAGCGTTTAAGTCTGACCTTCACTGCTTCAGTTAGTGATGGTGAGCGAGCCGCTTCAAAGCGTAACTCAACGGCAGATGAAACCTTGTTAACGTTTTGCCCGCCTGGTCCAGAAGAGCGAACAAACTGTTCGCTTAATTCCCAGTCTTGAATATTTATATTTTCCGTTATCTGCAGCATAATGTCCATTGTGCTTTACATCGTTATAAAGGGTAAATCATGAGATATTATTTGCTGAGTTTTAAAAATGGCCATTTTGTGTTGATTAACATTTTTTATTAAAGTCATTATTGGCTATTAATGTTTAATTTATAGCTAAGCTAACCTCTATTATTATGTAAATGTCAGAAATCTATAATACAATTATTTTGTGATGCCTAATCAAGGTATAGAAAAATTTTAGATTAAAAAAGGGCCACACCTTTCGGTGCAGCCCAATCGAATGGTTTCAGGAGGAAGGGCCAATTCGACTAAATCGCCCTCTCCGAAAGTTCACCCACTTAAGGGCTGCCTTAGCAGGCGACCTCCAAAGCTATTCCGACACCTCTCTCCAATACCGTTCTTGACACTGGATCACCTCCTTCCAATTTGTTAAACTCGCAAGGACAGTTGCACAGATGTAGGGAATGTCAATGCATTTAGTTGTTATAAGCATTTTTTGTGGTTAGCCATCTAAAGGGTGCCAGCGCTATAATGGCTAATGTTATTTTTACTGACCAGTCTGCGAATGCAAGAGATACCCATAGGGGTGCTAAAGGGCCAATGCCGAGGATGGGCAGCATCTCGCTTGCCCAAGCTACGTCAGTAGCAGGATGGATGAATGCAAAGTGGGCTGAAAAAGCTATTGAGAAGAATATTGCTGTGTCGATAGTGCTGCTTACAAGCGTAGAAATCAGGGGTGCTTTCCACCATGTTTTTTGACGGAATAATGAAAAAATCCGGATGTCTAAGAGTTGAGCGGTTAAGAAAGCAATGCCCGAACCAAGCGCTATGCGCAAAGTAACTAAGGGTCCAAATTCACCAACAATCTGAGTGCCTATGAGACTGCAAGCTAAACCCACTAAAAAACCAGTGAATACTACGGTGCGGGCTGCAACCACGCCATAGACTCGATTCATAATATCGGTCACTAGAAATGCTAGTGGGTATGTGAATGCTCCCCACGTTAACCAGTTTCCAAATAGGAATTGTACAAGGATGTTTGAGGCCAGCACAATGATGGCCATAGCGATAATACCGGGTAAGTGCGCACGTGTCATATCAGGTGTCCGTTTTTAGCAAGGTTGCGGCGACTTGATCCCTAAAAAGAGATGTTCAGTTATTAATCGCACGCGGCTTCCCCTGCAAGGCTTTCTGTTAAAGCGTATTCAACTAATTCACTTGTTTGAGATATGCGAAAATTATCATCTGATACTAATGTAAGGCATGTCGCGCCACTATTCGATTCCCACACGGAAATTCCTTCAAGATTATCGTGCTTGCCAAATTTTGTTGTGATTAATGTTTCAGCATGCGGTTTAGGAGAATTTGGGTCAAACCTCCGAATACGGCTGCTGAATCCAAGTGGGGTGAAGGCACGTTCAAGAATATAAAGCCATCCCTTGGGGCCAATATCTGCGCCAGTTGGTTGAAATAATCCCCGTTTTGGTAAAAGGGCCGCAATATCCCATGTTTTATTTTTATATCGATAAATAGGAAATGGAGCCCCTCGCCTAGCAGGCTTTTCGGGCAGCGTATACAAGGTGCCGTCTCGTGCTGCTGCAAGAGCCTCGAGCGATTTATTTTTTTTATATCTTATGAAATCTGGATGGCTGGAAATGGCGGTGCCATTGTCGCGACTAATTCGCCCAGGCCCTTCATAGCTGAAAAAAGTGCCATTCTGGCTTTTTGCCAATCCTTCTGTATCCCTTTCGGGATATGGTAATTTAACAGTCTGAATATTCATGAGCTGGCCAGTATTGCCGTTACGAATAATTGTGAAACGGTATCCAATGCCGCGATCGGATAATACGAATGCCGCCGCTCCACCATGCTCAACCTCGATCGCAGATAACCCGCTAAGCCCTTTAAGTGGAATGCTCCGCAAAAAAGTAAGGGGGTCAGCTAGCGACGCGGAGGTGAGCCAAATCAGCGCGAAGCTAATACGCCAGCGCATTGTTGAGGCAGATCCGTAACGCGTAATTCCCTACGAGGTTTTGCGGCAGGTGCATTTGGGTCGCGTGGCTTAGGTGGGGGTGGTTTAAGGATGTTATTCACCCATTGTTGCGCATCGGCGCATCCATCACCGCGAGGTGGGGGCTCTTGGTTAATGCAGCCGCGGGCTCCTCGGGGACATGCCAAACGTACATGAAAATGATAGTGATGTCCCCACCACGGACGAACCTTACGTAACCAGCGGCGATTACCTTTTTCATCATTACACATCTGCACTTTTGCGCCAGGAAATACAAAAATACGCGCAGTCCGTTTGTCCTTTGCAGCTCTTTTTATAATCTGGTGATGTGCATTGCTCCAATTTTTGTTTACGTACGCCCCTTTGGCGCGACGCAAAGATATTGAGGAAATATTCTCACGTTTTGTACGGCTCAGATTGAGGCGAGAAGCGGGTAGCATCCAGATATCTATATCCAGACCTAGTTGATGACTGCGGTGGCCAGACAACATAGGTCCGCCACGAGGTTGACTAATGTCTCCGATGTAAAGGCCTTTCCAGCCCGGCTGTTTGGCTGCAAATAGAGATAATTTTTGTATAAAGTCGATAGCTTGAGGATGACCCCAATTACGGTTGCGTGAGAGCCGCATAGCCTGCCATGTAGGCCCTGTTTCAGGAAGTTGTTCTGCCCCAGCAATACAGCCTTTTGAATAGCTACCGAACGGTGCTGGCTTTTGAGTTGAAGCTTCAGATTTTCCTCCAAATTTTTGCTTTGCTAACGGCTGTGCGGTAACCGCAAATCCCATGCAGAGGATCAAAGATATAAACAATGTAATAAATTTCCCAATCTTATTCATACTTTATCGTCTCCATCTGAGTAGTCGCAGAATAGCACAGTTTAGCCAAACAAGAAGAGACCCAAAATTGTTAGAACCTCTAATTGTACACTACCAGTAATCGTTTTTCTAATACCGATTAAAAGCAATGCTAATAATCCAAAAATACCTATCTGAACAATACTAAAATCAATTATCCAAAGCGCAAGTGTTCCACTGAAACTGGAAATACTGTTGTCGGCATCCCGCTCAAGCATCGATGAGGTCAGACAGGATGCCAAGCTATGGCCTGATGGTAATGCCTTCACTGTTTCCCAAAGGCACTTAAGGGTGGTCATTTTTAAAAACTGGAAGCTGACCTAAGTTTTAGATTATAATTATTGGAAAACTCGTGCTGTTCGCTTAAGTGCCTTGAGACAATCAAGTAGCTGCGATAAAATTAAATTACACGGCTAGACAAAAGAGACAAACTCCTTTTGCAAATTTAATACTAATTATAATAAAAAAGTGACCTTCTTGGTCTGGCCGTGCTTGCTTACCAACGTTTCGCAGCCTAGTTATAGTTCACAAAGTAAAGGATTTCGCGCATGCTAGCTATTTACGGCCCCATACAACTGATCCTTGGCGTCGTTTATTTCGTCATGATTGTTCACATAATAATGAGTTGGCTTATTAATTTCCAAGTTTTAAACCTTCAACAGCCGCTCGTTTCGCAGATTTGGGTAGGGTTGAACCGTTTGCTTGAACCTATTTATGAGCCTATCCGTCGAATTCTTCCAAATACAGGGGCCTTAGATCTTGCGCCACTAATTGCTCTTTTGATCGTCATTTCAATGCGCGCTTACATTCTACCAGTCATTTTTGGTTTTGCCTAATTCGCGCTTGTTCACTTGGTGTGAAAATGTGAGTCTGATTAGTAAAATTACAACTTGAAATGTTAAAGGGCTTTCGAACATGGGTTCGAATAAGGCATCCGCCGCCTCGTTACTACGAGACGTATTTGGATTTGATGACTTTCGTCCTGGTCAGGAGGAAATCGTTGAGGCGGTAGCGAGGGGTGAAAATACGCTTGCCATTATGCCAACTGGTGGTGGTAAATCTCTATGTTTTCAATTGCCTGCGCTGATGCAAGATGGAGTGACAGTTGTAATATCTCCACTGATTGCCCTCATGCGGGACCAAGTACGTGCGCTGCAGGCCTCAGGTGTTGCTGCTGGTGCATTAACGTCTGGCAATTCGCCAGAAGAAACTGAGATGGTTTGGAATGCTCTCCAAGAGCGCAAGCTTAAACTTTTATATATAACGCCGGAGCGTCTTTCTGCGGGTTCATCTCTTGGTATGCTGCGTAATATTGGAGTTAGCATGATCGCTGTGGATGAGGCGCATTGCATTAGTCAATGGGGACATGATTTTCGCCCAGATTATCTGCGGATAGGAGAACTGCGTCGTACGCTAAATGTTCCGCTGGCTGCTTTTACTGCGACGGCTGATGCAGAAAGCCGAGTTGAGATTGTGGAAAAGCTTTTTGATGGGGTTCGTCCACGCACATTTTTACATGGTTTTGACAGACCTAATATTCATTTGGCGTTTACAGTTAAGAATAGTCCACGCACTCAAATCTTGAATTTTGTAAATGCACGCAAAGGGCAATCTGGGATAATATATTGTGGAACACGAGCTAAAACAGAAACTCTAGCTTTGGGATTGCGGGAAGTTGGACATGCTTCAATATATTATCATGGTGGAATGGACGGTGAAGACCGCCGTATTGCAGAACGTCGGTTTCAGCAAGAAGACGGCCTAATTGTGGTAGCTACGGTAGCATTTGGTATGGGCATTGATAAACCAGATATACGCTGGGTTGCTCATGCGGACTTACCGAAATCTGTTGAATCCTATTATCAAGAAATAGGTCGAGCTGGGCGTGATGGGCATCCAGCGGAAACATTAACACTGTTTGGACCTGAAGATATCAAGTTACGTCGTAGTCAAATTGATGAGGGATTAGCGCCTGCTGAACGGCGTATGGCCGATCATGCTCGGCTTAATGCGCTTTTAGGGTTGGCCGAAGCTTTAGAATGTCGCCGTAAAACACTTCTTAATTACTTCGGTGAAACTAAGGTTAATTGTAATCACTGTGATCTTTGTCAAAATCCACCAGAAGTCTTTGATGGAACAACTGCCGTGCGAAAGGCCCTTTCCGCTATGCTGCGTACTGAAGAACGGTTTGGATCTGGGCATCTGATAGATATCTTATTAGGTAACGAGACTGAAAAAATCCGTCAACGCGCTCATACAAAACTACCAACCTTTGGCATTGGAAAAGAATACACTCGTGTTCAGTGGCAAACAGTTTTTAGACAGATGATGGGGCATGATTTAGTTCGGCCGGATGCAGACCGATATGGCGCATTGCGGATGACAGATGCTGCTTTGCCAATTTTACGCGGTCTAGCCTCTATCAACTTACGAAGAGATACGATCAAGGCGGCTGTGCGACGGCCGACTGTAACTTCAATGTTATCAGAGGAACATGCGCCATTGCTTTCAGCGCTGAAAGCAAAAAGACGAGGGTTGGCTGAGGTTGCAAATGTCCCTGCATACATAATATTCCCAGATCGAACTCTGATAGAAATGGCAGAAAGACGACCGAAAAATTTAGATCAAATGGCACGAGTTAATGGTGTGGGTGCTAAAAAACTGCAAAACTTTGGAGAGGCATTCCTGAAAGTGATTAATAATGAGGTGGAACCACTACACCCAACGCGACGCAAATTGGCTGGGCGGAAGTGTGGAGCGCTCTTTGATAAGCTTATGAAAGTGCAGACCGATCTGGCTAGAGGCTCTGATGGAACGGGTAAGCCACTGAGTTGTTCAGCGTCGCAGTTAGCCAAAGTAGCGCAATTGCGTCCAGACGATAATGTGGCGATTGAGCGTGTTTTGGGAGACCAAAAGGCTGAACGATTTGGCTCAGCTTTTCTGGACGTCCTTAGAAATGCGGGCTAGATCAGCAATAACGAGGGTGAGGTGGCAACATGTTAGTAGTAATATCCCCAGCAAAGAAGCTGGATTGGGCAGAGCATAAGTTTAAAACGACAAAACCGGAAATGCAGGATGACGCAGTGCGTTTGGTAAAAACTGCGCGTGATCTCACGAAAAGTAAGCTTAAAACGCTTATGGGCCTTAGTGATAATCTTGCGAGCTTAACTAGAGAGCGCTTCCAAGCTTTTGAGGAGGCACCAAAGGCTGAGATCACTCGGCCTGCGATGCTGGCTTTTGCAGGCGATACCTATCAAGGACTGGACGCAGTTAGTTTTTCTAGTTCTGAAGTTACATACGCTCAGGATCACCTGCGCATTTTATCTGGCCTTTATGGTCTATTGCGTCCTCTCGATGCTATACAGCCTTATAGGCTTGAAATGGGTAGCCGTTTAGAAACGGAGCGTGGAGCTTCACTTTATGATTACTGGCGTGAGGATCTGTCTAAGGCGTTAAACGCCCAAGCCGAATTTACTAACAGTAATGTTTTGGTGAACTGTGCAAGTCAGGAATATTTTGGTGCGGTGGTCAAAAAGGCTTTGATACCAAGTGTGGTTACGCCAGTCTTTATGGAAGATAAAGACAGTAGTCCTAAAATTATAAGTTTTTTTGCCAAGAAAGCACGGGGAGCGATGGCGCGCTACATGGTGCAAAATCAAATAAGCGATCTGGATGGACTGAAAGCCTTTGATAGCGGCGGTTATGTATTTAAGCCTAAGTTATCTAACGATTCAAAAATTGTTTTTGTACGTCCATATCCAATGATTTAATTTTTTAGAATTTTTTTAATTCTAATTAGCGTTGCTTAAATAGTTACTAAATCACCGTCTGCCTTCTCTTACCCAAGCAGCAGTTATAAAACTTGCTGCCAGCAAAAGTACAAGCCAAGGTGGTAAAAGTGCTATTTGGTGTACATCAAGTGTCTGATAAGCTTTGCGCGGCGTGATCCCAATCCAACCGCGTCCTGCTGCAGGCCGCCCTTCCGCAACCTTACGAATACTGGGTGTTCCATCTTCTAATTTAAGGATACCCCCTTGGTTGGTCGCCACCTGACTGGCCATGATAGAAGTAGATGCGATAGTAGATTCAAACTCTCGTGGTGCTGCAGGGCCGAGGCCGATTATTGTTGTTTTTTTATTGTTTTCAAGGTGATATAGCCCAATTTCTGGCCCGTCAAAGTCGGCTGTAAATAAGCCTGGTTCATTGGCCTCCATGTCCAGTTTAGTTGTTGTTCCGTCCGGATTGGTAATTGTGACTGGGGCGGTTTCTGCTGACAATGTACGGCGGATAATTTTCATCGTCTGTCCGGTTGCCGTTGCAGTTAAGGCTTCCTCCTCTAATTCTGGCTCTTTCATCATCCAATGTGCAAGACGGCGTAATAATTCCAGTTGTGGTCCACCCCCCTCATATCCCCGGTTCCATAGCCAGGCATGATCGGATGCCAATAGTGCAACACGGCCATTCTCCACTCTATCTAAGATAAGTAGTGGTCGCTTATCTATACCTTTCAAAACGACGACCCCGGACCTAGGTGTTACATCTACCTGTCTTAGCCAGCGCCCCCAATCTCCAGAGTTAGGCAGCTTTGTTGTGACGGGATGGCGTTCCCCAATGTCTGAAACAACAGGTGAATAGGGCTCATCAATTACACGTCCTGAAGGTTGCGCTGGCATTATGCTCCCCAAAGGTGATCGATAGAGACTGTCTGCACTCGCAAAATCTGGGCCTGCCGCAATTAGAACTGCCCCACCATCCCGGACATATCTTGCGACATTATCAAGATATAGAGCAGGCAAAATGCCTCTGCGTTTATACCTGTCAAAAATAATCAGATCGAAATCATCTATCTTTTCTAGAAATAGCTCACGTGTTGGGAACGCAATCAACGATAACTCGTCAACAGGTACACCGTCCTGTTTTCCTGGTGGACGTAAAATGGTAAAGTGCACTAAGTCGACAGAGCTATCAGATTTAAGCAGATTCCGCCATGTGCGGCTACCGGCATGAGGTTCGCCTGATACTAACAGTACTCTGAGCCGATCACGGATGCCGTTAATTTGGATGAGAGCTGTATTATTTTTGGCAGTTAATTCTCCCTCTGCTTCTGGTACTGTGAATTGAATTACGTTCCGCCCACTGTGAGGGAGGAGAATGGGTAGAATTATATCCTCACCTATGCGAATGTTGAAACGCTGCGCAGGTGCGCCATCCACAGAGATTTCTAGTGGGGCGAGATTGGTTTTTTGGGGAGCAGCACCGCTATCCTCAATGCGCAAAGTCAAATTTATAGGCTCACCTATAATGGCAAATGCAGGTGCGTTTTTTACGATAAATCTTCGGTCCCAATCTGTCTCGTGTCCGGTTAATAAAACATGCATTGGCGCAGGCATATTTACAGGTAGATCTGCATCATGAACTTGCCCGTCACTGACTGCTATGATGCCCGCAATACGTGATCGTGGAGTTTCAGCTAATGTGTTTGAGATGGCAGTCATCAATCGGGTACCAGAGTCTTCCGACCCGTCAGAGACAGTGATTTGACGAAGTTCGATGTTTTTTTGATCAGATAGGGTGGATATAAGGCTTGTGATCGCATCTGTGGTTTGTTTAGGTCTATCAGCTAGATGCTGACTGGCACTTACATCTTTGGCTAGGATAACTACGTCAGCCAAAGGCAATCGTTCTTCTTGTTGAAATTTAGGACCTGAAAGGGCCAAGATGATTATGATGCCTGCTGACCCACGCATTGCCCAGCCGTTTAGTCCACGAACCAGAGCCAAGAGAGCAAAGCCAAATACTAGGGCCGTCAAAAAAATTAAAATTGGAGATGGTAATAATGGGTCGAATATTACTGTACGGTTCATTGCCCGAGCCGATCTAGCAAAGCAGGTACGTGGACCTGATCACTTTTGTAGTTACCCGTAAGTACATGCATCACTAGATTGATCCCGAAGCGATATGCCAGTTCGCGTTGTCGTTCGCCGCCAAAACCTACCCCAACAGGAAGCATTGGTTGTCCTGTTTTAGTTATTGCCCAGGCAGAGGCCCAATCGTTGCCACCAATGACGATAGGCGTTACCCCATCATTGAGCTTACGGAACGGCATTCCCTCTGCTTGCTTGGAGTCTGGTAGTGCTGCTTCTACCCAAAGTTCTCGACCCGAATGGCGGCCGGGGAAATCCTGCAAAAGATAAAAAGTACGCGTTAAAATATGATCTTGTGGCACAGGCTCTAAAGCAGGAATATTAAGCGCTTTAGCCAAATCACGAAGCTTTCGTCCATTTGCGCTGTTGTTGGTAAAACTGGATACATCTGCATCACGGGTGTCAAAAAGAATTAACCCGCCAGACTTGAGATAGTCGTTCAGCTTGGTATATGCATCCTGTGATGGACGAGGCTGATCTGGACTGATGGGCCAATAAAGCAGCGGAAAAAATGCTAACTCATCTGTTTCAAGGTTTACACCAACGGGATCACTTGGTTCCACGGACGTTCGAAAAAATAACGCGTTTGAGAGACCGCGTAGTCCTGCTTGCGCAATTTCGTCCACTTGCTGGTTGTTGGTTATTACATGTGCTAATACTACTTCGGAAGCGGCACCAGCAATCTTTGTGTTACCTTGTTGAGCATTTGCTTGCGACGTTGAAATTGTCAGAAGAAACATTGTGCCTGCAACCACTGCTTGAGTGGCTCTGAGGTTACCAGTCAAGCGACCGGAAAGAGCAAGCGAAGAAATCACATCCAAGCAGAGTAGTGCAATAGATGCAGCCAACAGATATCCACTTAAAGGTTGTTCTGTGGTAAAAGCTAATATTGAAATTGGTATATGGGATGGCCAAGAACTTGGTTTGATTTCAGAATTGACCGTAAGTACATTACGCGAAAAGCTGTTGTTGCCAGATGTATATACCCCTGGCAACAGCGATGGGCTTGCTGGCAACGTTGTGAGTTCAGATCCTGGCACGCCTGACATTGAGGTAGCATCTTTTAGACGGCCGAAGCCATCCATCACAATTTGTGGTGTCCAAATTGTCCCTTCCAAGCTAGTGGTTGGGAAGTCGAGACTTGTGGTTGAACTTGATAGCCGATCTAACATTTCGACGAACAAACCTGAGAGTGGAAGAGAGGACCATTCCGCGTTTGCAGTTACGTGAAAAAAGACGATTTGTCCTCGACCACTGTGTTTTCTAGTTACTAGTGGAGTGCCATCGCTCAGTTCTGCGATTACTCGCTCAGCAAGGGTTGGATCAGGCTGTGCCATTACTTGGACTGTGACATCCACATCACCAGATAATGGCAAGCCAAAAAATGGAGAATCCTTCTTGAAGGGCGCAAGCGTTTTTGGTGCTCCCCAACTCATTGCTCCCCCAACGCTACGTCCTCCAGACCGCAATCTTACTGGCATGAGAGGATCTTCTGTTTCTCGACTAATTGAGCTTGCGGCTATTTTTGGCCCAGCAAAACGTAATAAAAGACCACCGTTTTGAATCCATTTAGAAATTGCGTTGGCTTCTTCTTCCACCAACTTTGCTACGTCCGCTAGAACGATAATATCGGGATTAGCGGGAATGACGTCCGAGATTGAACCATGCAGTAAATCAACTGTTGGAGCGAGTGCTCGCTCTAGATAATGCAAAGGAGATAGTAGCTCGAGGCCTTCGCGTCCATCACGGTTAGAAATCAATGCGATTTCGCGACGGCGGAGGCTGTCGCTTACCAGGGTTACTGCGCCGGCAGAGCGGACTGCTTGAATTTCAAAGCGCGTAATTCTGGCACGCATCTCCGCAGGTAGGGTTAAAGACGCTTGAGCTACGGTATCGCCAGAGGCAAAGATTGCCTGTTCAATCCCAAGCGTAACTGCATTTCCTATAGGATCACGACCTTGAACAAGAATATTTATAGCGCGTTCTTGTCCTGATAAAGACCGCATAGCAGTTATTTCAATTGCGCCATCATTATAAACTGCGGGGGTGAGTGCGAGTACTTCTGCATTTGTTTCTACTACCCGCACTGGGCCATGAGTCTCAAGCGCATTTAACATTGGTAATTTAGAGTTGTAATAGAGACCATCGCTAAACCAAACAGTCTCAAAGTCTCCTGCAGGCAATTTGACTACTGCTGTTGCGAGGCTATCGGGCTGCCAAGGTGTTGGATAGAGCTTTGCCAAGCTTTTTATAAGAGTATTGGCAGCTTGAAAAATTGGTGGTTCAGGCAACGTCAATTGAAAAATAGCAACCTCACGGCTCGCAGAGCCTGCACGCTTTAGTTCAGCTTCAACGGCTTTTATTTGGCTTTGCCACTGATCAGCCCCCCCCCAACTTCCATCTAAGACAACAAGTAAAGGACTTTTGTTATTACTTGTATTACTGTTGGAATTTAGAACAGGGCCAGCCAGGCCAATTATTATTGCACCTATGGCCAGTATTCGTAGCAAAAGTAGCCACCAAGGCGTTTGATCAGATACTGCTTCTTTATCTTTTAGGCCGAGTAAAAGGATAACACCGGGAAATCGTTGACGGATTGGACTTGGCGGTACAGCACGTAAAATATACCATAAAATTGGTAGACTTATCAGTGCTACCAGTAGCCAAGGACTGGTAAAACCTAAAGTGCCAAGACTGCTCATGCGCTGCCCCTCCCGCCATCAATAGCGCGCCACAACCATAACAAACCTGATTGTGTGGACGAGTTGGTATGATGCAGTCCGTATTGCCACCCCGCAACCGAGCAAAGCTGTTTGAGTTCATCTTTACGTTTAGCTAATCGCTCTAGGTAATATTCTTTAAGGCCAGAGGCTTTTAAAGTTTCGTGTTCAAAAGTACCACCAACGCTTTGAAAGATTGCTCGGCCCCGAAATGGAAAAGCCTCTTCTATTGGGTCAAGCACGTGATAGAGAATACCTCGGACACCTCGATCGGCTGCTTTGGTAAGTGTTGTGCGTATATTATCAATTTCACCCATGAAATCTGATACATAAACTGCTTTTGCGTGAGGAATCATGGCGTGATGCTCAGGGACAGTATAATCTTCACTTTTGTCTTCTAATAATATTTCGGCCAGACGTGAGATTTGCGCGCTGCCCGCGCGCGGCGGAAGTTGTGTTCCTGCTAAGCCAACACGCTCACCGCCTCTAACCAATAGAATAGAAAGGGCCAAACCAAACAAGCGAGCACGATCTGCTTTGGTGGCTAATTCGGAATTGGAGGCAAAGCGCATAGAGGCACCTCGGTCAATCCAAATCATCACAGATTGTGCGATCTGCCATTCGCGCTCTCTCACAAATTGAACATCACCCATGGCGCTTCGCCGATGATCAATCATACGAAGGCTATCACCAACCTGAATAGGTCGGTATTGCCAAAAATCGTCCCCAATACCAGCACGACGTCGACCGTGATTACCACTTAAAACGGCGGTTGCAAGATGTTCAGCTTGGGCAAGCAATGCTGGTAGTGTAGCAGAATCTCTCTCTGCTTTCTCACGTAGGGAGAGTGAGGTCATCACGCAGTTGTCTCTCGATGACCAAAACTGGCTACGGTCTCATCAATTAGATCTGATAGCGTATCACCACGTGCCCTAGCAGAAAAGTTAAGTGCCATTCGATGGCTTAGCACTGGTTGTGCCATATTGATAACGTCTTCTATGGATGGTGCTAACCGGCCTTGTAACAAAGCACGAGCACGCACCGCTAGCATAAGTGCTTGAGCAGCTCGTGGGCCTGGCCCCCAAGCTACTTTTTCGCGCACTTCCTCAGTGGCATTGGGATCACTGGGACGAAATGCCCTTACTAGATCAAGGATTGTTTCCACTACGCTGTCACCGACAGGCATTCTACGCAGTAAAGTTTGCGCAGCAAGTAATTGGTCACAGGAAAAAACCTGAACTGAAGCGTCATCCTTAACGCCAGTCGTTGCAAGTAAAATATCCCGTTCAGTAGCTCGATCCGGATAAAATATATCAATCTTAACGAGAAAACGATCGAGCTGCGCTTCTGGTAAGGGATAGGTACCCTCTTGCTCAATAGGGTTTTGGGTAGCCAGTACGTGAAAAGGCAACCCAAGAGACCGATCTTCCCCAGCAACGGTTACAGTTTTTTCCTGCATCGCTTGTAATAATGCAGACTGTGTTCGCGGTGAGGCACGGTTGATTTCATCCGCCATCAGTAATTGACAAAAAACTGGGCCGGGAACGAAACGGAAAGCGCGAGTGCCGTCTTCGGCGGTGTCCAAAATCTCAGAACCAAGAATATCTGCAGGCATTAAATCGGGTGTAAATTGAATGCGGTTTCCATTTAGCCCCATAACGGTGCTAAGTGTCTCCACTAATCGGGTTTTCCCCAAACCAGGCAACCCAATCAATAGCCCGTGCCCACCACATAAAAGTGCTGTCAGTGCAAGGTCGACAACCCTTTCTTGGCCTATAAATCGACGGGTAATGGAGGCTTTTGCTTCAGTAATTTTGGCCTCAAGTAACTCGATTTCGGTCACAAGATTTTCTGTGTTAGTCATGACATCTCTTTCATCAATGATATATGTCTGTAGATAACCTATATCTTCAGTACGGAATGGCAAAACATATGAGTAAACAAAAAACCGTGATACCGGATGCAGAAGGTCTTGTGGCTTCAATAAATGCAACAAAATCCCGCGGTTTTCCGCCTGTAAATTTGTGGAACCCGCCGTTTTGTGGTGATTTGGACATGCGCATAGCAAGAGATGGAACTTGGTTTTATCAGGGTACACCAATTGGTCGACCAGGGTTAGTCAAACTGTTTTCTTCTGTTATAAAAAGAGAAAAGGGAAAATATTTTCTCGTAACTCCCGTTGAAAAAGTTGGAATTACTGTAGATGATGTTCCTTTCGTTGCTACAGATTTTGACGTATTGAAAGAAGATGAAGTACAAGTCTTGCACTTCATCACTAATGTCGGAGACTGTGTATCTGCAAGCCCAGATTATCCTATTAGAGTTGAACGTCACCCTGTTAGTGGTGAGCCTTCACCATACATCTTAATTCGTGCAAATCTTGAAGCCCTTATTGATCGTAAAAGCTTTTATCGCTTGGTTGATCTTGGTGTGCATCATGAAGACTGGTTTGGTGTGTGGTCAAGTGGACATTTTTTCGGCATCATCCCATCTGTTGAATTGGTCTAACGATTATTCGGTCAGCTTTCTTACATCGTGTTTCACGATAGTCTCTTCTTCTGGCTCGGCATTTGTTTAAGTTATAAATGTCGTTGGATTAAATAATTATTGTCTTATAATTGAGATCATCACTTAGATTTTGTTCATTCAATTCATATTGAGACTTATTCGATAATACTATTGATTTCTAAACTCAGTTGGAATTTTAAGAACTCTACGGAGAGAATCTTTGTTAATGTGCTTCTGCCCAATTTTGTCCGCAACCTGAATCCACCGTCAATTTAACTTCAAGTCTCACAATTGGATCAGTAGCACTTTCCATTACATCTTTAGCGATTCTAGTCAGATCGTCTGCCGAGTTTTTTTCAACTTCGAACAGTAGTTCATCGTGGACTTGCAGCAGCATTTTTGCTGGTAAATGTTCAATGGCTTTAGGCATCCGTATCATTGCACGGCGGATTATATCTGCAGCCGTTCCCTGTATAGGGGCGTTGATGGCCGCTCGAGCGGCAAATCCTGCCCTTGGCCCCTTTGTAGCAATTTCAGGCGTATGAATGCGTCGCCCAAAGAGAGTTTCGACATAGCCGTTTTTTTTGGCAAAGGCTTTTGTTTCGTCCATGTAGGTTTGAATGCCTGGAAATCTTTCAAAGTATCGATCTATGAACCTCTGTGCCTCAGCCCTTGGAATGCGTAAATTACGGGCAAGGCCAAACCCGGAAATACCATAGATCACTCCGAAGTTGATTGCTTTAGCCTGTCGGCGCACATCAGCGGTCATTTTGTCCAGCGGCACTTCAAACATTTCTGATGCTGTCATGGCATGAATATCCAACCCATCAGAAAAAGCTTGTTTTAGTGATGAAATGTTGGCGATATTTGCCAAAATGCGTAATTCTATTTGTGAGTAGTCCAGTGCAACTAAGGTTTTGCCCTCTTCGGCAACGAAGGCTTCTCGGATGCGTCGTCCTTCTTCAGTTCGAATTGGTATGTTTTGTAGATTTGGTTCCGTCGAAGCCAACCTCCCAGTAGAGGCGCCTGCAATAGAATATGAGGTGTGAACGCGGCCTGTGCTCAAATTGATATGTTCTTGAAGTGCATCTGTATAAGTTGATTTTAATTTGGAAAGTTGTCGCCAATCTAAAACGCAGGCTGGTAATTTATGCTCAGTTGCGAGATCTTCAAGAACATCAGCGCCGGTTGCATATTTGCCATTTTTACCTTTTTTGCCACCTTCGAGGTTCATCTCATCAAACAAGATTTCACCTACTTGTGCTGGAGATCCAACATTAAACTTACGGCCAACCATAGCATAAATCTCACTCTCAAGCATGGCCATTTTTTGTGCAAAAGAATTTGACATACGCGATAACGTATCACGATCCACCTTAATGCCAGTTCGCTCCATATTGGCCAGAACGGAAACCATTGGTCGTTCTAGAGTTTCATAAACACGTGTAACATGAGTGCGGTGCAACCGAGGCTTGAAATGCTGCCAAAGACGCAAAGTTATATCCGCGTCTTCAGCAGCGTATTTTACAGCATCTACTATTGCGACCTTATCAAATGTTTTGGCTGTTTTCCCTGATCCAAGTAGTGGTTTGATCGGAATGGGCGTATGTCCTAGGTATCGTTGTGATAAGAAGTCCATACTGTGATTATGTAAACCAGCATGCATCGCATAGGACATTAACATAGTATCATCGATTGGGTTAACGTTTATACCGATCTGCGCAAAGATCTTTTTGTCATATTTCATGTTCTGACCAATTTTCAGAATGCTGTTATCCTCCAGTATTGGAGCCAACATTTTCAGCGCTGTTTCAATTGGCATCTGTTCTTCGGCTAATTTATCAGAGCCAAAAAGGTCTTCCCCACCTATCTTGTGTGTAAGTGGAATATAGCAGGCGTGACCTGGTTCGACGGCCAACGAAATGCCTACTAGCTGGGCAGTCATTTCATTAAGGCCGGTGGTTTCAGTATCTACCGCAACCCAACCGCGGTCATAAATTGTATTGATCCAGGTTTGTAGAGCTTCGGCATTGCTGACTTGGTCATAACGCGAGCTTTCAAAGCTTGGAGTATCAATTGTTTCATTGTTAGTAATGGGCGTAATGTCTTTAATCTCTGGTGCATCGACACCAAGATTTTCGGCAATCCGCTTTGTGAGGGTGCGCAATTCCATTTTGACGAGGAAAGGCATTAACTTTTCTGGTACTGGATCGTGGACTTCGAGGTCGTCGATTGTAAAGTCTAGAGGTGTATTTTCATCAAGTTGGACCAATTTGCGGCTTAAGCGTATTTGATCAACATTATTTAACAAAGCCTCACGGCGTTTGGGTTGTTTGATTTCATCAGCACGGGCCAGCAGAGTATCCAAATCACCATATTCATTAATTAGGAGAGCAGCGGTTTTTATGCCAATACCGGGCGCCCCTGGAATATTATCAACGCTATCACCTGCCAGCGCCTGAACATCAACCACTTGTTCGGGGTATACGCCAAATTTATCATGAACACCTTCCCGATCAATACGACGGTTTTTCATGGCATCAAGCATTTCCACACCACCACCAACAAGTTGCATTAAATCTTTGTCAGAGCTTATGATAGTCACGCGACCACCTGCAGCACGAGCTTGCACTGAGAGCGTAGCAATTATGTCATCTGCTTCAAAGCCTTCTTTTTCTTCGCAAGCTATATTAAATGCTTCGGTAGCTTGACGGGTCAGTGGTATTTGCGGACGTAAATCCTCAGGCATTGCTTCTCTGTTGGCCTTATATAGATTGTATATGTCATTACGAAATGTATGGCTGCCTTTGTCAAAGATCACTGCAACATGTGTTGGCGCGTCGGGACCATTGTTTTCCTCAACATAGCGTTGAAGCATGTTGCAAAAGCCGCTCACCGCACCGATAGGTAGGCCATCTGATTTCCTTGTTAGAGGTGGCAGGGCATGGTAGGCGCGAAAAATAAAAGCTGATCCATCAATCAGATGCAAATGGCACCCTTTACCAAACTGTAGTGCCATCTTGCTTTTCTCCTCCACGCTATCGCGCCATTAGGTCGTGAGCGTGGCCAAGAACATATTCACTATAGGTCTGAGAGGCCACGTTTTAATGCCAATGCTTTGCATGCTTTATAAAGATATGCATTATGGTTATCTGGTCAAGAAAATCTGCTTTAACCTTTGTGTACATATTTGCAGTCGCAATACGGGCATGTCACCGAGCCATTGTCTTCTGGAATTTGCAACCATATGCGTGGGTGGCCCAGTGCACTTTCTCCACCATCACACGCCACACGATGGTTATAAACAATTTTGGTTTCTGGTGCATCACTGGTCACGGCTGGCTCGTCCTTGGCTAATCAATTTGAAAACTTATTTGTGTGCTATAGCGTTAGCATAAACAATATCCCAGCCTTTATAGCTTATACGTTACCGATGACAGTTTTTATATTTATTTAGGATGGTTTATTTAGGTCTGTTTAGTTTGGGTTCTATATATTCTGCTTTTATCCCTCCTCCTACATGGCTCACACGGTGTGGACCTATAGTTTTGATCGTGAGCACATATCTAACAATAGTTGGATAAACGACTTGAAATAATATTTAAATTAGAACAAAAGATGAACATATTAAATGCTCATTTATTGAATCTGATATCTCAATGTTTTGTGAACTCACTATTACGTCGAATTTTACCTTTCTAACCGGTGCTTCTCACCCTGAAGAATATATGAATCGTGCTGCACTACTTGGAATTGAGGCGATTGTAATTGCGGATGACAATTCGGTGGCGGGGATTGTTAGAGCGCATACCGAGGCTCGTAAAATTGCTATAGCGGTTAAAGAAAGACAAGATTTTGATGCAATTTGGGGGCTGATCGGCCCACCATTACCTAATCATCTGCTGAAGTCATCATGCGTCTCTATTGTAACTACTCCACGACTAATTCCAGGAGCAAGATTGATTTTTTCTGATGCTCCCCCGATCACGGTACTTCCTCAGGATCGAGATGGATGGCGTAGTCTTTGTCGGATTATTTCGCGAGGGCGACTTAAAGCAAAAAAAGGTGTTTGTAGTCTCCAACTGTCTGATCTTGAGGAATTTAAAAATGGCCTCAATTTGTTGATCTGGCCACAGGTGCAAATAGTGGAGGATTGTCCAGTCGATTGGCAACAAATAGCGCAACGTTTGATGCGATGCTTTAATGGAAAAATTTATGTGCTCATGGTACCATATTATAATGGACATGACGCCGCACGGTTTGAGTATATAGCGGATCAGGCACAGAATTTAGGGTTGCCCACACTAGCCTCAGCTGCACCATATATGCACCATGGTGCAAGACGCAAATTAGCTGACGTTGTCACAGCGATTCGCACTGGTAGCCGTGTAGATGATTTAGGTCGCTCAGCACTCGCCAATGGTGAAGGACGTCTGCGGAGTGAAGCTGAGATGCAGCGTCTATTTGCAGGGCACCAAGATTCTGTAATGCGTACGGGCATATTAGCAAGAAAGCTGACGTTTTCTCTTGATCAGCTTCGTTATGAATATCCATCTGAGATTAAAGGTACCGAGAATCCAACCCAGCGCCTGTCAAGGCTTGCCTATGAAGGACTTGATTGGCGCTACCCTAATGGTGCGTCTGATCATGTTAATAACTTGTTACGTCATGAACTCACACTCATTTCCAAACTGAAATATGAACCTTATTTTTTAACTGTACGTGACATCGTGGCCTTTGCTCAGAGTCGTAATATTTTATGTCAGGGTCGTGGGTCAGCGGCAAATTCGGTAGTCTGTTATTGTCTGGGGATTACATCTGTCAGCCCCGAAATAGGTACCATGGTATTTGAACGCTTTGTCTCTGAGGCGCGAAACGAACCTCCTGACATCGATGTTGATTTTGAACATGAGCGGCGTGAAGAGGTGATTCAGCATATTTACGAACGCTATGGGCGCAATCGGGCGGGGTTATGCGCGACGGTAGTACATTACCGTGGCAAACGAGCGATTCGAGATGTAGGTCGTGCCATGGGTTTGTCTGAGGATACGATCAGTGCACTCAGCTCTCAACTTTGGGGATTTTTCTCGACTAAAGGACTGGAGATCGAACGCATGGTCGAGATTGGTCTGGATTTAAATAATTATCGGCTTAAACAGACTATAGAACTGGTTTATGAAATCAATGGATTTCCCCGTCATCTTAGCCAGCATGTGGGAGGTTTTATCGTCACCGAAGGACGGCTGGATGAGCTTGTGCCTATTGAAAATGCTGCGATGGAAGATCGGACTGTAATATGCTGGGATAAGGATGATATTGAGACGCTTGGTATTCTTAAGATTGATGTACTCAGCCTAGGGATGCTCACCTGTATCCGCAAAGCGTTTGAACTACTCAAGATGCATTACCAGCAGGATTTTACTTTGGCTACCCTGCCGCCTGAAGATCCACGAGTCTACGAAATGCTTTGTAGAGCTGACAGTATTGGTATCTTTCAGGTGGAAAGCCGTGCACAAATGAACTTTCTACCGCGCATGCGACCTCGTTGTTTTTATGATTTAGTAATTGAGGTGGCTATTATTCGCCCTGGCCCTATTCAAGGTGATATGGTGCACCCATATATCAGGCGACGAAATGGAGAGGAGGAGGTTAGCTTTCCTTCTGACGCACTGGGTGCAGTACTGGGTAAAACGCTTGGTGTACCGCTTTTTCAGGAACAAGCGATGCAAATCGCTATTGTGGGCGCGGGCTTTACCCCTAATCAAGCTGACCGGCTACGCCGCTCATTGGCGACGTTCAATAAAAAGGGAAGTATTAGTGAATTTCTTGCCCTGTTTATGCGTGGGATGCGCAAAAATGGCTATTGTGAAGATTTTGCTAGGCGTTGCTTTTCCCAGATAGAAGGATTTGGATCTTACGGTTTTCCTGAAAGTCACGCAGCTTCTTTCGCTTTATTGGTATACGCCTCCAGCTGGATTAAGTGTCACCATCCAGGCATTTTTGCTTGTGCGCTTTTGAATTCGCAGCCGATGGGTTTTTATGCGCCTGCTCAAATCGTTCGAGATGTGCGTGAACATGGGGTAATAGTCCGACCTATTTGTATAAATAACAGCTTTTGGGACAATGTTATGGAGCCTGATGGTGTGGGCGGTCTAGTTCTGCGTCTAGGGTTTCGACAGATTAAGGGTTTGAGTGAGGAGGACGCTACATGGATCATGGCGTCAAGAGGCAACGGGTATCAATCAGTGCGCGATGTATGGCGCCGTGCCGGGTTGGGACCAAGTGTAATTTTAAGATTGGCGGAAGCAGATATCTTTGTGAGTATGAAAATTAGCCGTCGTGATGCAATATGGGAGGCTAAGACGCTAAATTCTGGTCCTGCGTTGCCACTTTTTGCGATGGATATTGATGGTGAGATGGTGGATGAGCCCACGACTTTATTGCCGAAAATGAGATTAGGTGAGGAGGTGATCGAAGATTATGTATCAATTCGTCTAACGCTTAAGGCACATCCAGTGGCGTTGTTGCGACATATCCTGACACCAGTAGCAACTGTTCTTCCCAAGGTAGCGTTAGCACGTTAATGGTCGCTTGAAATCTTAACAAAGGTACTAGCGCATATGCCTGCTCCAAAACCTGTTGTATTATGTATCCTCGATGGTTGGGGTTTGCGAAATGAAACTGAAGGTAATGCGCCTGCGCTTGCCAACACTCCAACTTTTGACCGGATTATGACAACTTGTTCGCATGCGACGCTAATCACTCATGGACCAGATGTAGGATTGCCTGGTGGCCAAATGGGAAATTCTGAGGTTGGACATACGAACATCGGTGCTGGCCGTGTTGTGGCCATGGATTTAGGTCAAATTGATCTTGCTATAGAAGACGGTAGTTTTTTTCTTAATAAATCCTTGGTGGACTGGATAGCCAATATAAAAGAAGTAGGTGGGCGAGCGCATCTAATGGGGGTTATTTCGGACGGTGGAGTGCATGGCCATCTAAATCACATGATTGCAGCGGTTAAGGCGTGTACAGATGCAGGGCTTCAGGTTTTGATCCATGCCATAGCCGATGGTCGTGATGTTGCGCCTAAATCAGCAATAACTTACTTAAAAGCTCTTAATGAAGCGATACCAATGAATGCAACGGTTTGTAGTTTGACTGGTCGCTATTATGCTCTTGATAGAGACAATCGTTGGGAACGGGTCGAGACAGCATATGAGGCCATAGTTCAATCTGATGGAGTTCACGCAGAAACAGCGCAGGCAGCAATTGAAGCAGCTTATAATGAAGGCAAGACTGATGAATTCATTCCAGCTTCGGTAATAGGCGGGTACAATGGTGCGATCGATGGGGATGGATTTTTCTGTCTCAATTTTCGCGCAGATCGCGCTCGTGAAATTATGGCGGCGATTGGTGATCCAGATTTTAAAGCGTTTGATAACACAGCCCGTCCAATGTGGTCGGGCATTTTGGGGATGGCAGATTATTCCGAAGCACATGAAGCTTTTATGTCCACAGTTTATCCTAAGCCTGAAATTAGTAATACTCTTGGTCAGTGGGTTGCGCTAGCAGGCCTTAGACAGTTCCGCTTGGCAGAAACTGAAAAATACCCGCATGTCACATTTTTTCTAAATGGTGGAAAAGAAAAATTGGAGATAGGCGAAGATCGCGCAATGCCAAATTCTCCAGCAGTCGCAACTTATGACCTGATGCCTTCGATGTCTTCAAGTGAGGTAACGGACGAGTTTATTGCTGCTATTGAGGATGGGTATGACTTAATTGTAGTCAATTATGCTAATCCTGATATGGTTGGCCATACGGGAAATTTGGCCGCGGCTATTGCTGCCTGTGAAGCGGTTGATGCTAGCCTTGCTCGAGTAATACCTGCTCTTGAGGCTGTGGGTGGAGTAATGATTATCACTGCAGATCATGGGAATTGTGAAATGATGATTGATCCAATGACGGGTGAGCCACACACCGCGCACACAACTAACTTGGTACCCGCAATACTGATTGGCACTAAAAAATCCCTAGTGTCTGGCAGACTGGCCGATTTATCTCCAACGTTGTTGGAACTGATGCAATTAGAAAAGCCAAAAGAAATGACAGGAAAAAGCCTGTTAAGATGATAAGTGTGAGTATTTTATTTCTTATGTTTCTGGCCATGCCTCTGGCGGCACAGCAGGATGCACTTATTCTTACGCGTAATGCGGGACATGATTTACACGCCGCCTCGAGGCAATTGAATGATGCGGAGACTGCTAGCGATAGAGTTAAGGCACTGAGTCAAACAGTAAAGGCTTATGAAGTTGGGCTTGCTGCAATGCGGCTTGGGCTAAGACATATTGCAACCCGTGAGGCACAATTAGTTGATCAATTAACATCACGTAATAACGAAATTTCTCAGTTTTTAACGGTACTTCAAAAACTTACTATAGGCCAAGGGCCAACTATGTTTTTGCATCCTAGCGGTCTAAACGGAACTGTACGCGCGGAAATGCTCTTGATTGAATTAACGCTGACTTTAAAAAATAAAGCTAACATGCTGATTCAAAATTTGGATGATGTTGAAATGTTGCGCACCCTTCAAGAGCAAGCGACTGAGCAATTGGAAATAGGTTTAAAAGAAGTCCAAAAGGCCCGATGGGCACTAAATCAAGCGATGGCGGATCGAACTGATTTGCCTAAAAGGTATACTGAAGATCCTATAAGGACTGCAATATTGATAGCTTCTTCTGAAACAATAGATGCCTTTTTTAGTAGTTTGCCTAATATGGTGTTGGACAATTCTGTCTGGGAGTTGCCCCGTATTAATGATCAAATTGGTGAATTGCCGTTGCCTGTGCTTGGAAAAATATTGAATGGCACAAACCAAGCTGATTTTTTTGATTCAACGCGTCCCGGTATCTTTCTCGCTACTCAACCGGGAGCATTGGTTACATCGCCCACAGTGGCAACATTGAGGTATGTTGGACCCCTCTTAGACCTTGGAAATGTGATGATTTTGGAGCTAGGCCCCGGGACTTTGCTGGTTTTAGCGGGTTTGGGTGTTACCTTTGGTAAACAAGGACAAGTTGTTGCTGCTGAAACACCTCTTGGCCTCATGGGGGTATTGGAAACTCAGGGCGTTAAAAATGGTGTTTCAACTATCGGTGATGGGGGTGGTGCTAGTGGCTTAGAAACGCTCTATATAGAGATAAGACAGGATAATGTGCCTCAGGACCCACTTACATGGTTTGGCATTGACAAGGATGGATAGAGAAATGAGAAAATTTGTCATGGCTGCTATGGCTGGTGCTTTGACCGGCGTTGTCGCTACAACCCAGATAGTAGGACCTTTGTTAGCGCAGGAAGGCGCAGAAAATTCTAATGTTTATGAACAATTAGATCTTTTTGGAGATATCTTTGAAAGAATACGCAGCCAGTATGTCGAGGAAGTGGAACCTGGAGAATTAATTGAAGCTGCGATTGATGGCATGCTGACTTCTCTTGATCCGCACTCCAGTTATCTTTCGCCTGAAGATGCTGCTGCTATGCAGGTGCAGACCCGCGGTGAATTTGGTGGTCTTGGGATTGAAGTCACGCAGGAAGAAGGGTTTGTAAAAGTAGTTTCCCCAATTGATGGTACACCTGCTGCGGAAGCAGGTATAGAGGCAGGTGACTTCATTACCCATGTTGATGGAGAATCCATGCTAGGCTTGACCTTGGATAAAGCTGTAGAGCGAATGCGTGGCAGTGTTGGTTCTGAGATTATCATCACAATTGTGCGTGAAGGTGAAGCTGAGCCATTTGATGTTTCAATCATTCGCGACACTATTGAATTGCAGGCCGTTAGGAGCCGTACTCAAGGGGATGCAGTTATACTTCGGATCACTACCTTTAATGATAAGACCACGCCAAACTTAATCTCCAAAATCGAAGAAGAAGTCGAAACTCTTGGTGGTATGGAAAATGTGGACGGTTTTGTTATTGATCTCCGAAACAACCCTGGTGGTCTATTAACTCAAGCAATACGGGTGTCAGATGCTTTTCTTGAAAAAGGTGAAATTGTATCCACGCGGGGGCGCAATCCTGAAGACGGTGACCGTTTTAATGCAACGCCAGGTGATCTTGCCCAAGGTAAGCCTATTGTTGTCTTGATTAATGGTGGGTCTGCCTCCGCATCTGAAATTGTCGCAGGTGCTTTGCAAGATCACCACAGAGCAATTGTTGTTGGTACTAAAAGTTTTGGTAAAGGGTCGGTCCAGACCGTTATGCCAATGCGTGGGAGCAGTGCGATGCGTCTTACAACAGCCCGCTATTACACTCCATCAGGTCGTTCGATACAAGCGCTGGGCGTCAGCCCAGATATTGTAGTAGAGCAGCCTCGCCGCGATCTCACTGTCGAGCCTGAAGATGAGTCATCAAGCGCTGTGCGCCAACGCTCGGAAGCTGAACTGCGGGGTTCCTTAAATAACGATTCTCTTAGCGAAGATGAGATTCGGCAAATTGAAGAGGATCGAGCGAAGGCTGATGCCGCGGCTGCACTCCGTGAAGAAGATTATCAACTCGCATATGCTATAGATATTCTTAGAGGACTTAATGCTTTAAATTCGCAAAATTAAATCATCATTTAAGTAAATACAAAAAGCCGCACTTCAAAGTGCGGCTTTTTGTATTTTAGAGTAGCCTACATATGGATAATAATTTAATTATCGTTGTCCAAAACTAACCAACTATCATTTTAAAGCCGAAATGTTTCACTTCTCTACTTCAAAATGAAATATTAAAAGCCGTTTTTACATTTCTGTACCGATCTAAGTCGCGTTTATTTAATGTCGTCAAGTTAATCCAAATTTTAAATATTGAATTTACCAACGTAGTTAAAAAAACATACCCACAACTAATAAGTCACATTTTGCTTAAATATGCCCATGAGACATATCCAACTAGGCCTCTTGCCTTTTTGAGTGATGCCTTACACCAACGTGTTCCTCCAGTTTGGTCACACGTATGAACACGCACAATAGTTTCATTTGGTAGTCCAAGTATGATCTTATATCCAGTTCCTGGACCTGCGCGCATTTTCAACATATCACCCGCTTTAACACCAACAACTTCGTACAATCCCATTGTTCTGTCTGCAGCATCAACACTGTTTGCCGTAGCCTGTAAGAGGATGAATGTAATAACTGAAAAGATTATTTTTCGCATTGTTATCTCCAAGTTTTCTGCCTCATTTTTAGTGTACTGCGCATGCGCTTCACTAAGCAATAACATCGTTACGCTTAGCGTTATTGATAGCAGTAATCGTTTGTAGTAAATGACTTCAGTAGCCTGAAAAGTCAGAACTATCTAAAATTTATTGTTTTCGAATTTTCATCAATAACGATAATCTTGTTCGGATGGGTAATTTTGGAATCACCACGTCTTTCGAAGTTAAATTGTTTCGAGTTAAAATTTAAGGTTACGGCCCTTAAGTAGTGCCTTAACATCTGGCAAATGGCCACGAAATGCAATATACAAATCTTCTGCATCTGCGCTTCCGCCTCTACTTAAGATGTTTTGCTCCAAGGCGGTTGCATTGTCTTGATCAAAGGCGTCATTAGCCTCTTCAAATGCTGCAAAGGCATCTTCGTCCATCATCTCAGACCACATATAACTGTAGTATCCGGATGCATATCCGTCACCCGCGAATATATGAGCAAAGTTTGGTGTTGCATGTCTCATTCTAATAGCGTGCGGCATGCCGATATCTTTTAAAATCTCTGTTTCTAGGGCCATAGGGTCCGCTGGTGCTTCGCCATCATGAAATGCTAAATCTATTATTGCTGAGGCCACATATTCTACAGTTTGAAAGCCCATATCGTAATTGGTCGCCGCAAGCAGGTTATTCAACAACTCTGGTGGCATAGGCTGGTTGGTTTCTGCGTGAGTTGCAAATTCTTTCAATACCTCAGGGACAGTAAGCCAATGCTCATAAAGTTGGCTAGGTAGTTCGACAAAATCGCGAGCTACTGATGTTCCTGAGACACTTTCATAGGTTACATTCGATAAAATCTGGTGAAGTGCATGGCCAAATTCGTGAAAGAGTGTACGGGCGTCATCATAACTGAGCAAAGTAGGATCACCTTTAGCAAAGTTGCATACATTAATAATAATGGGGGTCTGTATGGTTGGAAATTTAGCCTGAGAGCGCATCGCTGAACACCACGCGCCAGAACGTTTTGATCCTCGTGCAAAATAATCTGCAATAAAAATGGCTAAGTGCTTCCCATTTCGGGTCACGCTCCAAGCTCTGCAATCTTGGTGATAAAGAGGTAAAGTGATAGGTTCGAATTGGAGGTCAAAGAGGCGATTAGCACACGAAAATGACGCCTCAATCATTCGGTTAAGCTGGAAATATGGCTTTAACTTCGCCTCATCGAGTTCGTGTAAATCCTTGCGACGGCGTTCAGAGTAAAACCTCCAATCCCAAGCTTCAAGGGAACCAGTTAACCCGTCAGCCTGCATCATAGATTCAAGTACTGCGCCGTCTGCTTCAGCGCGTGCTTTTGCAGGTTTCCAAACTGAAAGTAATAGATCCCGTACAGCCTTAGGCGTCTTGGCCATTTCGGTTTCAAGTTTATATTCCGCGAAACTTTTGTAGCCTAAGAGATCAGCTTGTTCCGCCCTTAATTCAAGAATTTTGGCAGCTATTGCGCGGTTGTCGGTTTTACCAGTATTGGCACCGCGCTTGACCCAAGCATTGTAGGCCTTTTTCCTGAGATTACGTCGAGTTGAAAATTGAAGAAACGGTACAATTAGTGACCGTGACAAATTTATGATTGGACCTCCAGCGTTTTTTTCTTCGCCGGCAGCAAGGGCTGCATTTATTACAAAGGATGGGAGCCCAGCCAGATCCTCTTTTGCAAGCTTTATGAACCACTCTTGCTCATCAGCTAGCAGGTTTTGGGAAAACTGCGTACCTAATTCAGCCAATCGTTCTTTTATCGCCTTCATTCGATTTTTACTTGTATCTTTAAGTCCTGCACCAGAACGAACAAATCCTCGATGGGTTAGCATTAAAATCCGTGATTGCTCAGCGGTTAGATTAAGATCATCACGTTTGCTCCATACGCATAATATTCTTTGAAAAAGTGCAGTATTTCCAGAAATATCAGAAAAATGAGCGGCTAGTTTTGGAGAGAAATTACGCTGTAACGCTTCGCGCACCGGATTACTATCAGCGCCTGCCATTGTAAAAAATACACCTAGTACCCTGTTGAGATCATAACCGGTGGCTTCTAATGCTTCTATTGTATTTGTGAAGTCAGGCTGTTCAGTTTGTTCCGTTATTGCTGCGACTTCAGCTTTGTGTCTAGCTAACGCTTCGACTAAAGCTGGAGTAAAATCGTCATCAGAAATGGAATTGAACGGGGCAATCTGAAACGGAGTTTTCCATTCCTGTAACAGCACGTTATTCATAGTGAAATCTCCTTTTAGGGCTTTTGTATTGCCACCGCTATGCAGAGTTAATGGTTACATGGGCACAAGTTTCACAATTGGCCCTTCGTTTGAGGACAATCTTACGATTTTCTCCATAAAGAGCGTCATGTATTAACAATTCACCCCGTAACGTTGCGCCAGAACCAGTAATAACTTTTATTGCTTCTACAGCCATCATGGCACCTATAATTCCCGGTAATGGACCAACCACACCAGTTGCAGCACAGTTAGGTGCCACTTCTGGCTCAGGAGCTTTGGGAAAAATACAGCGGTAACAGGGTGCCCCACGAGCTGGATCGAATATACTTAGTTGACCTTCCCATTGGGATAAAGCGCCTGAAATAAGTGGTACACCGCGTGCAACAGTAATTGCATTGATAATATAACGAGTTTCAAAGTTATCTGTTCCATCAAGCACCAAATCATATTCTTTAATTAGATCATCGGCGATGTTAGCCGTCAGTCTCCGATTATAACTCTGTACTGCGACAAAAGGGTTTTGCGCTTCCATAGCAGCTTTGGCTGAGAAAACCTTGGGAATACCAATGTCTTTGTCCTGATGGATGACTTGTCGGTGCAAATTAGTGCCATCAACAACATCATCGTCGATAACACCAATTGTGCCAACACCAGCAGCAGATAGATATTGAAGTACAGGGGCACCTAGACCGCCTGCTCCAATCACCAAAACACGCGCATTTTTTAACGCTTTTTGCCCATGCCCACCGATCTCTCGTAAGACAATATGACGAGCGTACCGGTTTAATTCTGTATCAGTAAAGGATTCTTGCGCCGCGGGGTTTGCGTGTACTTCTTTTGCATTAGCTCGACTGCGTAATTGGCGTAGTATCAGGAGATAGCTAAAAATTAGTAGAGCAAAGCCACCAACGATTAACCAAAAATCCTCAGTCTCTCCTAACAGCATGCGCAATTGATGCCCCTTTGGCAGGATAAAATGCACAGCAAGTACCAAAAAATACAGAGTTCCAATCATCATCCAGCGATTACGATTTGGAATTTTAATTAGAGTACCTAAGCTCCAGAGGGCTATCGCTAACGCAAAAACGAGTAGCATTAAAATGCCCCTGTGGAGCCAAAGCCACTGGTACCACGGTCTGTTTCATCCAATCTTGTAACTTCCTCAAATTCAGCTTGTAAAACTGGAGCCAATACTAATTGTGCAATGCGCATACCATGGGTTATCTCAAACTGTTTGTCTGAGGTGTTAAGCACAATAATCCCCACCTCTCCGCGATAATCGCTATCTATGGTCCCGGGGCTATTCACCAGAGTTAATCCATGCTGCAAGGCAAGACCAGATCGTGGACGAATTTGTATTTCAAAACCGCGAGGGATTGCTAACGCTAGCCCTGTTGGTACTAATTTTCTCTCACTGCAGGCTAGTATGATCCCCTCACGATTTAAAAAATTTGCTCTGACATCTGCACCAACTGCTCCAGATGTTTTATAGCACGGTAAAGCAATATTTGGGTCCGCACCTTTCAAACGCATAATTTTGAGTACTATTGTTTCAGTTTCCATTGTTCTGGACAAACTCAAATGATATATTTTTAATCACAATTTTCTCGTTAAGAAAGCTCAGCACAACGCTTTTGCCACCCGTTCCGCTAATTGCTTTGCAACGTCTTCTTTGGACATACGCGGCCAAGCTTCGGCACCAGTTTTCGAAATCAAGGTAATCTCATTCATTAGTCCACCCATGATACCAGTTTCTGGCGAAACATCGTTTGCCACGATCCAGTCGCATTTTTTGCGCTGCAGCTTGGCAGTGGCATTGGCTACAATTGTGTTAGTTTCAGCGGCAAACCCAATGACTAGACTTGGCCTGTCTTTTTTCATTTGTGCCACACATGCCAGTATATCAGGGTTCTCAGAAAATTCTATTATTGGTGGACCATCTATAGATTTCTTCAGTTTTTTGTAACTAACGGTAGACACGCGCCAATCGGCGACTGCTGCTGCAAAGATTGCGACGTCAACTGGCAATGCTGCTATAACGGCATCCTTCATCTCTTGTGCTGTTTGTACTGATGTAATGCATGCGCCTTTGGGTGGTGGGACCGATGTTGGTCCAGTAATAAAAATTACCTCCGCGCCCATTGCTATCAGTGCACGGCCTATTGCTGCCCCCTGTGCACCAGATGATCGATTGGCGATATAGCGGACTGGATCTATTGGTTCGTATGTGGGACCAGAAGTAACCAGTATTTTCTTACCTAGTAATGGACCAGAACCAAAATGTGCAGCAAGTGCACTTATAATCTCTACTGGCTCGGACATGCGTCCAAAGCCAAACTCTCCACAAGCCATATCGCCTTCATTAGGACCTACTACCGAAATACCATCGGCGTATAATTGCGTTAAATTACGCTGGGTTGCTGGATGATCCCACATTTGTACATTCATAGCCGGTGCAATCATCACTGGAGCATTTGTGGCTAGTAATATTGTTGAGGATAAATCATCTGCTTGTCCCTGCACCATTTTTGCCATAATATTTGCAGTTGCTGGTGCAATTAAGATCAAGTCTGCTGATCGGCTTAGTTGTATGTGTCCCATTTCCACCTCATTGGTAAGATCAAAAAGATCTCGATAGACCTTTTCTCCTGTCAACGCTGCGACGGATAATGGGGTAACAAACTGTTCAGCAGCACGTGTCAAAACTGGAGTTACTCTTGCACCACATTCTGTGAGGCGGCGGATCAGCTCCAATGCTTTGTAGGCAGCAATACCACCGGTTAAAATTAATAAAATGCGTTTGTCCGTCAGCATAACTATAGCTCCGGTCTAAATGACAATGGGACCATAAGCCGGCCAGATGATAAGAGCCACCCCATACCGGAAATCTAATGCACTAATAACTAAGCGTATATTCATGAGCCTCTAGTTAAAAACTAGACAGGGGTCAGGGCGTTTTATGCCAACCGTACTCTCCACACGATCGAACTTACCTTTCAGTTTAGTTCCGTTTTCACTTTGCGCTAAACTAAAAATTTTCAGATTTGGTGCAGTTTCAATTAAGTATCTGGGCGCCCCCCAATCTAACCGGGCATGAGCATTTCCTGTGATAACTACCACTGGCCCACCGGTTAGGTGGAAGGCTTGCAGAGCAGTTTTAGCAAGTTTAGCGTCTCTAAGTCTTTGGATTAGAACCATTTTTGGTAACAATTCTGCAGGAAGTGCATTACAATGGGAATTCATTTGCAGAATTTCCCGAGCGTTTTGTTCATCTGGATCTAATGGCTCGTTTAACCCAAAAGAATCTGGATAGCCTTCGAAAACAGAAGCTAAATCAGTTGATATGACTTTCTTTGCAATGGACCTAGGAATTCCGGCTCCGTACACCAATGCGTTTGGTGCTGAAGCAAATATTGGATAATACATTTTGAAGTCAGGCCAGGAAGTTGTTGACCAATTCAAAACGTTTTTTAAAGCTACTTCGCTAATATTGCTATCGTATTGTGCGGCTTGTTCTTCAGTTAGCATTTCAAAGACTAATGCTTTTGGTTTAATTTCAGATGCGAGTGTAGCCTGCCGGTCGTGGTGGTGGGGATTGTCATGAAACTCACCTAGAAAAACGACATCTGCATCAAAAGCGTTTGCCAGCATGGGCATGCTCATGCAGATCGCATATAAAAAACAAAATAAGTAATTCATGCGAGAAAGTGGTGAACCTCCCGGCTCTGGTTCTCTAATGATTTGCGCATTTTTGTGAATGCCGCTGCTTCAAGTTGACGTACCCGCTCTTTTGAAAGACTTAGCTCCTGTCCTAGGCTTTCTAAAGTCCTTGGTTCATCCCTGAGCTTTCTTTCCCTCACAATAAACCGTTCTCTTTCATTCAGAGCGTTCATTGCTGACAAGAGCCAAGATCTAAGCTGTTCCGTATCATGAGAATGCTCAACTGTTTCGGCTGCCTGCGCGCTGTCATCCTCAAGGGCTTCTATCCACTCCCGACCTTCATCTTCTGTTGTTTGTGTGGCGTTTAGAGAGTAGTCAGACCCTGACAACCGGCCCTCCATCATTTCGACATCGTGGATAGGAACACCGATTTCAGTTGATATCATCTGCCTCAACTGATGCTTGTCTAGTTTTTCTCCAACTGCTTCGCTCTCCCGCTCAAGCCTAGCTTGCACCCTGCGCAAGTTAAAAAATAAAGATTTCTGAGAAGAAGTTGATCCTGTACGTACCATCGACCAGTTGCGCATCACATAATCTTGGATTGATGCCTTTATCCACCATATAGCGTATGTTGAAAATCGAACGCCACGGTCGGGATCGAACTTATCAGCCGCTTTCATGAGCCCAAGGCCCGCCTCTTGAATCAAATCGTTCATAGGCGCGCCGTACCTTTTGAACTTTGAGGCCATAGAGACGGCCAACCTCATATACGCTGTAATCAGTCTATGTAGTGCGGCTTCGTCTCTATCGTCTCGCCATGCGTAGGCGAGTTTAAGTTCTGTCTCTGCATCCAGCATTTCCGCTTTCATTGCGGTGCGGGACAAAGACACTTCTCGAACATTATCTAAGGCCATTTCAACATTTCCTTGAATATACAGTCTTGTTTTCGGTATGTGCAAAATGTACGGACGAGATATCCTTTTGGTTTACTGGAAAGATTAAAAAGTGTTGCCTTCATTGACATTTGTTTTGGGAGGGGCGGCTTCGGGTAAATCGTTAGTTGCAGAAAATATCATCTATAACAGTGATTTACAGTTAGTTTACGTTGCAACGTCACGTATTTTTGATGATGAAATGCAAACTAAAATCAACACTCACATTGCCCGTCGTGATGCGCGTTGGACCACTATCAGCGTGGAAAAAGATATTCCGGAAGTATTGGTAAAATTAACGAATAATCAGGCAGTTTTAATCGATTGTGTAACAATGTGGCTGACAAATATCATTTTAGATGGTGATGATGTTGATTTGGCGCAGTCAAATTTTTTAAGGGCACTTACCGCATCTTCAGCATCTTTAGTTGTAGTTTCCAATGAGGTTGGGCAAGGAATTGTTCCTGATAATGCTTTATCTCGCCAGTTTCGTGAGGCACAAGGCAGGCTAAATATCGCTTTAGCTGCGCGAGCAGATTGTGTCATTCATGTAGTTGCCGGGCTGAGCCATGTGCTCAAAGGGCCAAATCAATGACAATATGGCATTGGGTACGGCATGGACCAACACACCAAAAAACCTTCACTGGGTGGCGTGACGTTCCTGCTGATTTATCAAATCAACGTGCTATTACGCGCCTAATTTCCTATCTTCCCAAAGATGCTCTTATCGTATCTTCCGATTTAGACCGGGCTGTAAGTACTGCCGATATTTTACAGGGTAATAGAAAGCGCCTTCCCCACGATCCAGCGCTACGTGAATTTCACTTTGGCACTTGGGACGGCGTACATTTTGAAACAGTTGCAGACTGGCACCCGGAGCTGAGCAGGGAGTACTGGGAAAAACCAGGTAATCACCGGCCGCCTGGTGGCGAAAGCTGGAATCAGTCGGCTGTTCGGGTTGCGACGACGGTCCGGCGGATTGAGTTAACCTATCCTAGCTCCAACATAATAGCGGTTGCTCATTTTGGAGTGATTTTGACACAGCTACAGGCCGTCCTTGGAATTACTGCAAGTGAAGTTTTGAGTTATAAAATAGATAATTTATCCGTTACCACACTCGATGCGTCGAGTAGTAAAGCACTGACGACTAACTATTCTCCATGATTAAGCCGCAAATCATTATTAAAAAGACCGCTTGCTTTTAAAATGCTTCATGCGTTGGTGTGCCTTTAATTTTTTAAGAAACTTCCTTTTGATAAAATCAATTCCAAACTTTTAACATTTGGTTGTTAGAGCAACTGAAAGTATCAAGCACCAAAGTATTTCAACCAGCTAATTCAAGCGATTCTCGCCTCGATCACGTCCCAAACCTTTTCTGCGATATTGACGCTGTCAAAAAGCTCCAGCTCCTGTATTCCAGTTGGTGAGGTCACATTTATCTCTGTTAAAAATTCTCCAATTATATCTATGCCAACAAAAATTTGGCCTCTTTCCCGTAAGATTGGACCAATCGCTAGACATATTTCATGATCTCGCTCAGTCATACAAACCTTTTCTGGACGTCCGCCAACATGCATATTTGAGCGTGTTTCGCCCTTTGCAGGTACACGATTAATTGCACCAACGGCTTTTCCATCCACTAGAACTACTCTTTTATCACCTTTGGAAACAGCAGGAAGAAATTTCTGGGCAATTAAGGGCTCACGGGAAAAACCCGTAAAAAGCTCATGTAAGGATTCAAGATTACGGTCATTACTGTCCAACCGAAATACTCCTGCACCACCACTCCCGTAAAGTGGTTTGAGAATAATATCACTGTGCTTTTTTTTAAAAGATTTGATAGTTTCGAGATCACGAGCAATAGTTGTTGGTGGCATTAGATCTATAAAGTCAAGAACTAGCAGTTTTTCGGGACAATTACGAACCCAAAATGGGTCGTTAACTACTAATGTCTTACCTTTGAGACGTTCGAGCAAATGGGTGGAAGTAATGTAATGCATGTCAAAAGGTGGATCTTGTCGCAACCATATTACATCAAAGTCAGTCAAATCAACTTCGCGGAAATTCCCTAATTTCGCATGATTGCCCTGCGAGCGTTTCACAGTCAGGTCATACCCTCGGGCAGTGATGCGACCCTCTTGATAGGCGAGATGGTCAGGAGTGTAGAAAAATAAATTGTGCCCGCGGATCTGTGCTTCTTCAGCTAAACGAAAACTGCTATCAGTATTCATATCAACGTTTTCGATTGGATCCATTTGAAAGGCGATTTTCATAATGAGTCTCCGGCTTTTACTTAAGTTAAATGGGACGTGCCGTTACTGGATAAAATGGGATTGATATGTGCATTTAAAAGATCTGAAGTTCAAATGATTAAAAATTTAGATAAGTGTTTTCAATTTTTTTGTGTAATTAATTTTCATCATCATCTGCTTGATAAAAGCACATCAGTTGGAGTTTCGTTTGTTAGCTAAAGTCAGAGCACGCTGATAGATTTGTCGTCGAGGAACATCAAAAGTTTCTGAAACGAAGGCCGATGCATCCTTGATAGACATTTCTTTGAACGCTGCAGTAAGGGAATCATCTATGTCTTTTGGGCTGATAACTTTTTCTTTCCTTCTGTCTATCAAAACAACTATTTCTCCTTTTACCGCACCTTTTTGATAATATGTCGCGAGTTCAGCAAGGCTGCCTTGCTGAGTTTCTTCAAAACGTTTGGTTAATTCACGACATACTACTGCCTTTCGGCTGGGCCCTAAGATTTCTGCGGCATCTTGTAAAAGTGCGCCAACCCGCTTTGGTGATTCGTACATAACAACCGTAGCTGGAATGGCCATCAAGGCTGTGAGAGCTTTTTTACGTGACCCAGTTGAGGCGGGCAAGAAACCAGCAAAGTGAAATGCATCTGTCGGCAATCCACCCACGACTAGTGCTGTCAATACGGCTGATGGTCCAGGCGCGCAGGTCACTGCAACATTCGCCTCACGCGCTGAACGTACCAATTCAAAGCCAGGGTCAGCGATAAGTGGCATTCCAGCTTCAGATGCATATGCGACACTAGCCCCTTGTTTAGCTTGTGTTATAAGCCGATCAATCAGACTACTTTTAGTATGTTCGTGTAGCGCTTCAATTCGGCGTCCAGCAAGGGGCACCCCATGAATTTCTAATAATTTTCTTAGACTGCGGGTATCCTCAGCGACCAGTAGATCGGCTGAAGCTAACACATCGAGTGCTCTTAATGTTATGTCGCGAGCAGTGCCTATCGGTACACCAACAAACCATAATCCCGCGGTTAATGACTGATGTATATGATTCAATGCTGGACCCGCCTTTCCTGACGTCTATGATCTTCGAAAAACAAGTGGGCAAGCTAATAGCGCTATGCCTCATAATATAGGGAGTACTCTTATACATGTTCGCGTTTTTAAAATTTGTACGCTATCCGACACGTTGTGTCATTATTCCATTAGTAGCAATTACGCTAGCGGCTTGTGACACATCTGGCTCTGGGAATGTCAGTTACTCTGGCCCCAGTATTGATCCATCCAAGCCTGTTCCTGTTGCTCTTTTGGTGCCGCGCGGGTCTGATCAACCTAATGATGAAATATTGGCACAAAACCTCGAAAATGCAGCGCGCTTAGCTATGCGCGATTTAAATGGTGTACAAATTGACTTACGGGTCTACTCGACAAGCGGTAATGCTCAGACCGCAGCTAGTCAGGCAACTCAGGCTGTTAACGATGGCGCTAAGATCATTCTTGGCCCACTCTATGCTGAGGGTGCAAATGCTGCCGGGGTGGCTGTGGCTCCAAAAAATATTAATGTTTTAGCGTTTTCTAATAATGCCAGCATAGCAGGCGGTAATGTATTCATTCTAGGTGCAACATTTGATTCTACAGCCAAACGGTTGGTGAGCCATGCTGTTGGGCAGGGTCGAGATAATATTATTGTAGTTCATGCGCAGGATGTTGCTGGGCAAACTGGCAAGACCGCTATAGAGCAGGCCATTTATTCTTCCGGTGGTATGCTTGCTGGTGCGGTAGATTACCCTTTGTCGCAACAGGGTGTAATGGCGGCCGTTCCAAGAATTAAATCATTAGTCGATCAAACAGGTGCTAACGCAATTTTTATGACAGCCTCAACGGCGACAGCTTTGCCATTGCTAACTCAGTTGTTGACGGAGGCTGGTTTGGATCCCGCTGTAACACAATATATTGGTTTAACTCGTTGGGATATTCCTCCACAAACACTCTCGCTTCCGGGTATTCAGGGGGGCTGGTTCGCACTACCTGATCCGACCCGTACAAGTGCATTTCAAGCACAATATATGGCCGCTTATGGGACAGTGCCACATCCACTGGCTGGCGTTGCTTTTGATGGGATTGCTGCAATTGGCGCGTTGGTAAGTAGCGGCAACCCTAATGCATTGACCGGTGCGGCATTAACACAGGGCGCAGGTTTTCAGGGGGCTTCAGGCGTTTTTCGTTTGCTCAGTGATGGAACAAATGAGCGTGGACTTTCAGTTGCTACTGTACAATCCAATCAGGTTTTTGTGATCAGTCCTGCTCCATTTAGCTTTAGTGGTACTGGTTTTTAAAAATATTAATACCAGGAGTGCATTGTGACACAAGAACAAGGAGTATCTCTAAATTTGGAGATGTCACATCTTATCTGTGATCATACAGAAATCTTTGACGTTGCAGCCTTCAAAACTGTGATGCAATCTTCATTTGATATGTCTGTTTCTGATCGCCGTAATCAGATAGTTGCACATCTCAAAGAGGAACAGAAGCGAGGTAGGGCTGCGATTGAAGATGCATTTCGTGCGAGTCCATTTAAATCGCGCCCTACGACAAGCGCGTATGCTTTCCTGACTGATCAACTAGTTAGATCAGCCTTGCAAACGTCTGAGTATCTTCTGCACCCTAATCCAACGCCCACTAAAGGCGAGCGCTTGTCAATCTTGGCTGTCGGCGGATATGGTCGAGGTGAAATGGCTCCTTTCTCTGATGTGGATCTGCTTTTCCTCACACCCTATAAGATTACGGTTTGGGCTGAGAAAGTTATTGAGAGCACCCTATATATTCTTTGGGATTTAAAGCTTAAGGTGGGTCATTCTAGCCGAACGGTACGCGATTGTATCCGGCTAGGTACGGAAGATTTTACGATCCGAACTGCGATGTTAGAACATCGATTTTTATACGGTGATCTTGCTCTGGCCGAGATGTTAGACCGCGAATTGCGCACAAATCTTTTTTCAGGAACAGAACGTGAGTTCATTGAGGCAAAATTAGCAGAACGGGATGCTCGTCATAACCGACAGGGTCAAAGATATGTAGTTGAGCCCAATGTAAAAGAAGCCAAGGGAGGATTGCGTGATCTGCAATCATTATTTTGGATTGGGAAATATATTTATAAAGTGCAGAACGCCGCCGATCTTGTATCTCTTGCATTATTTACAAAAGAAGAATTCCGCGGTTTTGTTGCCGCTGAAGATTTTTTGTGGGCAACACGATGCCACTTGCACTTAATTTCAAACAGGCTTGCTGATCAACTGACGTTTGATATGCAAGCGTCAGTAGCTGAGGCCTTAGGATACAAGGACAAAGCGGGCCAACGCGCAGTTGAACTATTCATGCAAGACTACTTTCGCCATGCTACTGAAGTAGGTGAACTGACGCGAATTTTTCTTACTAAGCTTGAGGCTACTCATCTCAAAGCAGAGCCTTTGCTAGAGCGGCTTTTTAAAAGACGGCCGATTGTGAAGCCAGGATATCAAGTGATCCACAATAGGATTGGGATCATGGATGAGGGTATTTTCTTATCTGACAAGGTAAACTTATTACGCCTTTTTGAAGAAGCGCTGCGGACAGGTATGCTTATTCATCCTGATGCGATGCGATTGGTTAAATCAAACTTGAACTTGATCGATGAAGATCTGCGTAATACGCAGGAAGCCCGCCGTATTTTTCTCGATTTGCTACTTAAACATGGCAATCCCGAACGCGCACTACGGCGAATGAATGAACTTGGAGTTTTATCGAAGTTTATTCCAGAGTTTGAGCATATTGTGGCAATGATGCAGTTCAATATGTATCATAGCTATACTGTGGACGAACACATTATTCAGTGTGTTGCGCAATTGGCTATGATCGAAAAAGGAGAGCTCATTGAAGACTTGCCAGTGGCCTCTTCGATACTTGAGAAAGGTGTAAACCGCAAAATACTGTATGTCGCGATTTTATTGCATGATATTGGCAAAGGTCGAGTTGAAGATCATTCTATCCTTGGAGCTCAAATGGCTCGAAAAATTGCGCCGCGACTTGGATTAAAGCAAGATGAGGTGGATACGGTTGAGTGGTTAGTCCGTTATCATTTGTTGATGTCTGACATGGCTCAAAAACGCGATATCGCTGATCCGCGGACAGTGCGTGATTTCGCCAAGGCTGTTCAAACGATTAAAAGATTAGATTTGTTATGTGTGTTAACTGTTTGTGATATTCGCGGTGTGGGTCCAAGTACATGGAATAACTGGAAAGCTGTATTAATCCGCGCATTATACCGTCAAACTTGGAGAGCTCTGGAAGACGGAATGGAAGCGCTCAATCGTGAAAATCGTGGTGCTGAAGCTAAAAAAATACTAAGAGAGGCTTTGTCTGAATGGTCGCGCAAAGATCTTCAGGTTGAGACTGCGCGACATTACTCATCCTATTGGCAGGGCTTACATGTAACGGCCCATGTCGTTTTTGCCAAACTTCTGCGCGATATCAGCGAAAACGAAATTGTTATAGATTTGCACCCTGATGATGATCGTGACGCCACGCGTGCATGTTTTGTTATGCATGATCACCCTGGGATTTTTGCGCGTATGACCGGCGCATTAGCCTTGGTTGGGGCAAACGTTGTTGATGCTCGAAGCTATACAACCAAAGATGGCTTTGTAACTGATGCATTTTGGATTCAAGACTCAGATGGTAATCCCTATGATGTTGCTCGCTTGCCGAGGTTGCGGACAATGATAGAAAGGACACTTGCAGGTGAAATCGTAACACGCATTGCGATACGAGATAGAGATCGTATTAAAAAGCGTGAAAAAGCATTTCAAGTACCCACGCATATCACTTTTGATAATGATGGGTCGGATATTTATACAATCATTGAGGTTGATACGCGTGATCGGCCGGGCTTGTTGCACGATCTGACGAGTATGCTAGCTGCCTCAAACGTGTACATAGCTAATGCAGTCATAGCAACTTATGGTGAACAGGTGGTTGATACTTTTTACGTTAAAGACATGTTTGGACTTAAATATTATTCTACAAGCAAACAGAGAACATTAGAGAAGCGACTACGTAAGGCCATAACAGACGGTGTTGAGCGAGCAGCACAATAGATTGATCTGATGTCATATGTAAAAAATAAATTTTAGGATTTTAAAGCGATCATTGTTTAAGTTGGCCTGTTTTCGTAAATATTGACTAATATAAAAATTTTCTTGGTCGTTATGTAAAAAAACAGCACTCAGTAGCCAGCAGTGAGGTCAACTTGATAAATAAATTCTTCACCAGCTTCTCCTCTTCTAATGTTTTCAGCGATAGTTTTGCATGAGTAAGCAGCCCTTGTTGCTGAGGCAACATGAGGCGTTACTGTAATATTTGGGTGTGTCCAAAATGGGTGTTCTTTCGGTAGAGGCTCAATGCGAAATGTGTCCAATGTCGCATGTCTGATCTGACCACTTTGTAGTGCATCTAGCAGAGCGTCGTCGTCTACCAGCTGTCCGCGACCTGGATTCAAGATACAAGCTCCTTTTGGTAAATAGGCGAGTGTTTTTTTATTTAGCGTATTTTCAGTTTGTGGTGTTTTGGGTAAAAGAAGAACGCAATAAGATGCATTAGATAGAGCATCTTCAAGTCTATTAGAGCCGGACATGCAGGTGACACCATCGATATTTTTGACCGAGCGACTCCATCCTGTAACATTAAAACCGAGATTGACTAATGACTGAGCACACGCCGTCCCGAGCTTACCCAAGCCAAGAATAGTGATTTGTGTGTCAAACGCCAAAGGAGGTACTGTAGGCGGCCATTCGCCTGGTTTTAATCCTATATGATCTTCAATTCTGAGATGTAAGCGTAAAATGTGGCCTGTAACCCACTCAACCATACCTTGAGTTAACGCGGGATCGACCATACGACATAATGGTATCTGCAGTGTTTGATTGCCAACTATAGTCTCAACACCAGCCCAGAGATTTAAAATTGCTTTGGCTCGTGTATATGGACTAAAATTTATTAGTTCAGAATTGGGGGCATAGACAATGTAGTCTACAGATTCAGGTGCAATTTTGGTGCTAATGTTTGCATCAACACCAGTGGCCTTAATGGCTAAACTTAAGTGATATTTGTATTCAGACCATTTTTGATCAGCCGCTGCAAAAAGTATATTTACGCTCATTTGATGACATTCTTTTTACGCTTAGAAAATTTGTCCAATTGGATTAATCTACTACAATAATTATAAACCAAAACTGTGATTTGTTTCATTTAAGGGACCTTAAAATTTTTGAGGTGCAAGAGTTAATAAAAGATATTTTAGCGCGGTCTATGGACATGTGCGCTTTGTATCAAACCAAAAGCCAGCATCAGTACCAGCATCGCTGATCCACCATAGCTCACGAGTGGAAGTGGAACGCCGACAACCGGAGCTAATCCCATGACCATCGACATATTAACAGCGAAAAACAAAAAGAAATTTAGAGCAATGCCGAGGGTTAATAATGATGAGAACCGGTCTTTATTTGCTAATGCTGAAACAACACAAAACAGAACTATTAATGTATAAAGTGTCAGTAATGAAAAGGCTCCAATAAAGCCAAACTCCTCAGCCAGAGTTGTAAAAATAAAGTCGGTATGTTTTTCAGGGAGAAAGTTTAGCCGGGATTGAGTTCCTTGCATGAAACCTCTACCGGTCCAGCCCCCTGATCCGAGGGCAATTTTTGATTGGGTAATATGATAACCAGCGCCAAGAGGATCTGAAGCAGGATTTATGAATGTATCAATTCGACGGTATTGATAGTCCTCGAGTAGTTGCCAACTTGTGCCACGAGACTTAAATACGCAGGTTATTAGGCCAAAGCCTGATGCAACAACTGCAGCAAAATAAGCCCAGTGTACACCAGCTAGAAACATTAGACCGCCTCCTGCCGCCAACAGTAAAATTGAGGTCCCCAAATCAGGTTGACGAAGCACAAGCGCTACCGGAAACGCTATTAATAAAAGTGGTATTATTACCCAGAACAGGCGCGATTTAAGAGTGGGATTCAACCAATCATAGTAGGCAGCGAGCATTAAAATTAAGGTAACTTTCATCAATTCAGATGGCTGTAAACGCATAAAGCCTAAATCTATCCACCTTTGAGCTCCCATGCCGACAAACCCAAAAAATTCAACAGCGATTAGTAATATTAAAGATGTGGCATAAGCAACACCTGCAATACTGCGCCAGAACCAGATTGGTACCATGGCAATTGTAAGCATTATCGCAAAGCCTATAGCAAAGCGTTTTATTTGTGGCTCTGCCCAAGGCGTATATGATCCACCCGCAATAGAATAGAGCATTAAAAAGCCTATTCCTGCTGTAGCTGTAAGCAAGAGTGCAAGAGGCCAATTCAAGTACAACAGCTTTCGTGATCCAGTTGGAACAAATTTGACTGTGTATTCGAGATAGCTCATGCTTGTTCTTCTCTAGACACATTTGCAATTGGGCGCACACTGCGCAGTTCACGTTGTTGTTGAATAATGCGGTTGCGATCTTTTGATGGGTAGACTTCAACTGGAGGTTCACCACCATATAATGCTTGTAAGGTTATATCGCGGGCGATGGGGGCTGCAGCTGTAGAGCCGCCGCCACCATGCTCCACAACTACTGCAACTGCGTATTTAGGGTTGTCATAGGGTGCAAAATTTACAAACAGAGCATGATCACGCCTTTCCCACGGTAGGTCTTCATTGCGAGATACGCCGCGAGCGCGTTCAGCTGCGGTAATATTGCGGACTTGGCTAGTACCAGTTTTACCAGCCATGCGCATGGCATCGCCTATTATTCGACTACCATAGGCAGTTCCACGTCGGTCGTTAACAACCTTAAACATTGCTCGGCGTATTGTTTGGAGATTATTTTCGTTCATTCCAAGCCTCGTAGTTTCAGGAATGGGCTGTTCAATACCATCGATGTTTTTGATCAGTCTAGGGATCACTAAATTTCCAGAGGCTAAGCGTGCCACCATAACACATAATTGCAATGGTGACGCCAGCAGGTAGCCCTGCCCGATTGAAGCGTTAACGGTGTCTCCGATTACCCAATCACTCCCATGGGTACGGTTTTTCCAGAGTTTTGTTGGTGTAAGTCCCTTTGCCACAGCCGACATTGGAATGTCATGTCGCTCGCCAAGACCGAAACGATTTGCCATCGCCGTTATCTTTTCGATTCCAACCTTCAATGCTAAATTATAATAATAAACATCACAGGACTGTTCCAATGAGTTTTGCAGATCAATAGAACCGTGACCTGCTCTTTTCCAGCAGTGAAATTTACGCTCCGCAACCTCAAGGTGTCCGGAACAAAAGAATTGATCATTAGGACTAATAAAGCCCCCCTCTAGCGCAGCCATGGCTGTGATCATCTTAAATGTTGAGCCCGGAGGATAAGCTCCTTGAACAGATTTAGAGGCTAGTGGCCGATACTTGTTTTCAGTCAGCGCATCGTAGTCCTTAATGGAAATGCCTCGGACAAAAAGGTTAGGGTCAAACGTTGGCGCAGAAGCTATAGCAACCAGATCACCTGATTGGATGTTCATTATTATAGCGCTTGCGCTGTCTTTTGCTATCCTTGCCTGTACGTATGTCTGAAGTGTAGCATCAACAGTTAATTGCAGATCGGAACCTGGTACACCCTCGCGCCGATCCAGTTCACGCATGATACGTCCTTTAGCATTTACCTCAACGCGTTTTGCGCCACCTTTTCCTCGCAAAGTTGTCTCAACCTTAGCTTCGACACCGACCTTGCCAATTTGGAAACGAGGAATTCTGAGTAATTGGTCTGGATCCTCTATTCTTTTAAGGTCATAGTCACTGACTGGTCCAACATAACCTAGTACATGAGCAAAATCGGAGCCTTGTGGATAAACTCGGCTGAGCCCGACTTCTGGTAGAATACCCGGCAATGCCGGTGCATTCACAGATACACGGCTTAGGTCTTCCCAGGTGACTTCATCGGCAATTGTCACTGGTAAAAAAGGAGCTGAACGTTTCATTTCTGAACGTGCGCGCCCAACTTCTTCTGGATTTAGGACTATTAGTTCAGCCAAACGCTGAATCACATCGTCAATATTACCAGCATCCTCACGGACCATTACAATTCTGTAGCTAGGTACGTTACGTGCTAGTGGTTTACCGTTACGATCAAATACTTCGCCGCGTGCTGGAGGAATTATCCTTATATTAATTCTATTTTCCTCAGCCAACATTCGATATTGGTCCGCTTGATCAACCTGTAAATATTGCATTCTAGCGCCAAGCATGCCAATAAATGTCAATTGCAATCCGCCTAACAGAGCAGCGCGCCGTGTGATAAGTCGGTAATTGGCTTCTGTATCTGTCCGGGGTTGTTTCATAATTATGAGCCCCTAGTGCCCGTATCGTTGGGTGTTGCTTTGCGCACACCCATAAACGCGTGCGTGACAACAATAACAAAAGGGTAGGCTGCGACAGTTGCTACGATTTGTAAAAGTGCTGGTCCAACTGGAGGTACTTCAACGTACAGAATTGCCAGAATAATTCGATATGAAATACTTATTCCAACTATCCAAGCTAAAATAAATGCAATTTCTGTGGTTATGCTTGCATCTCTTAAACTGCGAGCTTGTGATTTGACATGTTCGCAAGCAACTAATGCCAACATTGCCCAAAGGCCCGGAGGTCTTTGTAAAAGAAAATCAGCTAAAAAAAACATGCAAGCTAATAGAACTGTTGGAACATATTGAGGGCGCCGAACGGACCATGAGAGTGAGAAAGCTAAGATAAGATTTGGCCAGATTATTCCACCAGGCGCAGTTTGCAGCGGCAAAAGATGGAAAAATAAAATAATCAGGATTAACAACGTGAAAGCTGCTCGCATCATCCATACTCTTGATGGTGCAAGTGAATTCATTTTATGGCCTCATTATGGAGAATCGCAGATGGCACTGGGCTTAATATATTTGCTGTGTCCGAGACTGGTTCAGCTCCATAGTGGCGCAAAACACGCAGAAACTTGAGGCGTTCGTAGTCTGCAGACAGTCTGACCCGCAACCTACCACCCGGGTCAGCAGTAATTTGTCCAATCAACAGGCCTGCTGGAAATACTCCGCCGTCTCCACTGCTAACCACACGATCACCGGGACGAACAAGATCAGGATTTTCAAGGAAATCGATAGGGGGTGCTGCAGAGTTATCGCCTGCTACAATTGCAGTTTGGCCAGAAGGTTGAATAATAGCTGGAATACGGCTGGAAGCGTCTGTTGCTAGAATTACACGTGCGGTGTTTTTTGCGACGCCTGATATCCGACCTACAAGACCTATGCCGTCCATTGTAGCCCAGCCTTCAACAATACCATCGTGTGCACCGATATTCAGCAAAACAGACTGTCGGAAGGGTGAACCTGAATCGGCCAGCACAACACCAGTAATATAAGTCAAACGAGAATCGAGCTGCACATTATTCAGGTCAAGTAGTCGTGCGTTTTCTTGTTCAAGTTGGAGTGCAGCTTCTTTCCAGACCTGCATTTGTCGCAATTCACGACGCAACTCGGTATTTTGGTCTGCAATGCGTTGATAGCTTTGAAAATCACGAACTACATTAATAAAACCAGTAACTGGGGCCATGGCCCATTCCATATTGGGTACAACTTTGTTGGTGACTTGAGCTCGGAATCTTTCAACACGCGGATTGTCGATACGCCACAACAAAAAAAATCCAAACAGGCTCAATACCAGAACAGCAAATATCAGCCGCCGAAGCGGGCCTCCATAGTCCACGGCATTGCTGTCCTTCTTCAAGGTTTTCCTATCTTACTCTGTGATACTTGAGACCGATGGTCTGAATTTTAGTACACTGGGGCAAGTCTTGCTCCTTAGATGCCACGACTTAACTGTCGTAATCTATAGCGTGACGTAATTGTTTTTCAAACTCTAGTGCTTTGCCTGTTCCTAATGCTACGCAATTCAAAGATTCGTCCGCAATAGATACAGCCAGCCCAGTTTGCTCACGTAGCGCCAAGTCCAAATCTCCCAGTAAGGCACCACCGCCAGTTAGCATTACGCCGCGATCCACAATGTCTGCTGCTAGATCAGGAGGAGTAGTCTCTAGTGCGGTCATTACAGCTTCACAGATTTGCTGTACCGGCTCTGTTAAAGCTTCAGCTATTTGCGCTTGTGTGACTTCAATTTCTTTGGGTACACCATTGAGTAGATCGCGGCCACGAATTTGCATGGAGGTGCCGCGTCCATCGTCAGGCATTCTAGCTGTACCAATTGATGTTTTGATTCGCTCTGCAGTCGTTTCTCCAACTAGCATGTTTTGCTGACGTCTTAGATAATTGATAATTGCTTCGTCCATGCGATCACCGCCTACGCGAACAGATCGAGCATAAACTATATCGCCCAGTGAGAGCACTGCAACTTCGGTGGTTCCGCCACCTATGTCTACAACCATATTGCCAGTTGGGTCTGTGATGGGCATGCCAGCACCAATTGCTGCCGCGATAGGTTCTGCTATCAAGCCAGCGCGCCGTGCACCGGCACTCAGAACCGACTGACGGATTGCGCGTTTTTCGACTGGAGTGGCGCCGTGGGGCACACAAACTATTATTTTAGGCTTAGAAAAGGTTGATCGCTTATGAACTTTTCGAATGAAATGTTTAATCATTTCTTCGGCAGTATCAAAATCGGCGATAACACCCTCACGCATTGGGCGAATAGCTTCGATACTGCCAGGCGTCCGACCTAGCATTAACTTTGCGTCTTCGCCTACAGCTAGTACTTTTTTTACACCATCCTTAATATGATAGGCAACAACTGAGGGCTCGGACAGTACAACACCCTTTCCTTTGACATAAACGAGCGTGTTTGCTGTGCCTAAATCAATCGCCATATCAGAGGAAAATAAACCTCTAAGATTTCCAAAAATTGACATTCGCTTTTAACCTCGAAAGCACTTCTGTCGCTCCGACTCAGGGCGCACTTATTCTACTTCTTATAAGGTTGGGTTTGGATGGATTAAAGGCCGTAATCTATGTGGCGGTGGCACAATCGTGCCAATCGAATAATAGAGCTTCTGATTAACACAGTGACAAAAGCAATTTTTTAAGTAACTTTTTCTAAATCGATTTATGCATAATACTCCCAAACAAATTCCTCAGTTCTATCTATTCATCTCGCTTAATTTTTGGTAATTACCAAGCTTATATTAACTAACCACTCGTTGTTGTGATAATTTACTTTGGTATTGTTTCAAACGCCAGAGTATATGACTTTTATTCAAATTTGAAATAAGCGCTTGCAATATATGTTTTTAATAACCTAGAAATCAGCCTGCTGCAGATGTTCGAAAGCTGCAAAAAATATCAAACGCTTTTAACTTACCAGTTTTGGCAGTGAAAATATCAGCTGATAGTTTTGTAGCTAATTTCTGCTTTGTCCTTGCCAGATTTGCTTCGGCGCAGCAACAGACGGTTGAGTGCGTGTACATAAGCTTTTGCAGAGGCAACAACGGTATCCGTGTCGGCGGATTGGCCGGTTACAATGAGGCCAGCTTCTTCCATTCGAACGGAGACTGTGGCTTGAGCATCTGTTCCCTCTGTCACCGCGTGTACTTGATATAGCTGTAATCGCGCTTCATGTGGAAATAACGCTTTGACCGCGTTAAAAGTAGCATCAACTGGCCCATCGCCTGTTTGAGTCGTCATTTGAAGTTGGTCATCAATAACCATAATCAAGTCGGCCACCTGTGGCCCCTCAGTACCACATCGCACAGCCAGTTTTTCTATTTTGAGGCGTTCGTTGTCGTGTTCTGGCGCTGAATGCATTAATGCTATGAGGTCGTCATCATAGATTTCTTTTTTGCGATCAGCTAAAGCTTTAAAACGTACAAATACATCTTTAAGTTGGTTGGAGCCCAGTTCAAACCCAAGATCTTGAAGCTTGGATCGCAAGGCTGCTCGACCTGAATGCTTGCCCATTACAATGTTTGTTTCTGATAGCCCTACATCTTCCGGACGCATGATCTCGAAGGTCTCAGAGTTTTTAAGCATGCCATCTTGGTGAATGCCAGATTCGTGTGCAAATGCATTCTTTCCGACGATTGCTTTGTTGAACTGCACAGGAAAGCCACTGACCGTCGCCACACGCCTTGAAATATTCATAATTTTTGTACTGTCGACACCGGTCTGAAATGGCATGATATCATTGCGTACTTTCATTGCCATCACTACTTCTTCTAAAGCTGTATTGCCTGCACGTTCTCCCAGCCCATTGACTGTACATTCGATTTGACGTGCACCTGCCTCAACGGCAGCAAGACTATTGGCTGTCGCCATCCCTAGATCATTATGGCAATGTGTAGCAAAAACCACACTGTCGGCACCAGGTACGTTCTTAATAAGCTTTTTAATTAATTCAGCGCTTTCTCGAGGAGCAGTATAGCCCACTGTATCTGGAATATTTATTGTAGTTGCCCCTGATTTTATAGCAATCTCGACTACGCGATATAGGTAATCCAGTTCGGTGCGCGTCGCGTCCATCGGCGACCATTGGATGTTGTCGCAAAGGTTGCGAGCGTGTGTCACTGTTTGCTCAATACGTTCCGCCATTTCGTCCATTGTGAGATTTGGTATTGCGCGATGTAGAGGTGAAGTGCCGATAAAGGTGTGTATTCGCGGTCTTCGGGCGTGTTGTACTGCTTCCCAACACCGATCGATATCGCCAAATTGAGCGCGAGCAAGACCGCAAATGATAGACGATTCTGTATTTTTAGCTATTTCTGAGACTGCATTAAAGTCACCCTCGGAGGCTATTGGGAAGCCTGCCTCTATAATGTCGACGCCCATATCATCCAGCAGTCCGGCTATCTCAAGCTTTTCTGCGTGAGTCATTGTTGCACCGGGGGATTGTTCGCCATCTCGGAGGGTTGTGTCGAAGATAACAACGCGATCTTGTGTCATTTTAGTTCTCTTTTTATCTGATCCTGAAGCATTTGGCGCGCTGACTATCCTCTGAGCGTACGCGCCTAAAGGCTGCGCTCAGAGGCAAATTAGGAGCAGCAAGCCAAGCATACTGGCGCCAAAATTGCGCAATCCCGATATATGCTGAGTGTACGACATAGGTTATCATACATCTGGTCTATCCCAAATGAAAAGAGTGGAATCCGAGTTAGTGTATTTATTAGATATTTCACTAACAAAGTTACTGGAATAGGGGATCTAAAGGACTAGTTATGAGATCAATGGAACAAGTATTAATCATAGGGGCATCAGGCGGCATTGGGGCTGCTTTATCGGTGGAATTTGCTGAAAAAGGTTACTCCGTTGATGAAATTTCACGTTCAGTAGATGGATTTGATTTGACAGACGATCGGTCAGTTGCAAAGCATTTGGAAGATCGTGGACCATATCATAGGGTTGTAATCGCTACGGGTGCTTTGGAAATTTCGGGCATATCTCCTGAAAAAACTGTAAAAAACTTAACTACTCAAGCTATGGTTGATCAATTTACCGTAAACGCAGTAGGTCCAGCATTAGTTTTGAGACATGCCCACACTCTTTTACCACGTGACAAAGCGTGTGTGTTCGCAGTGCTTTCAGCGCGCGTAGGATCCATTGGTGATAATCGTATAGGTGGTTGGATCAGTTATCGTAGTGCAAAGGCGGCTCTAAATCAGATTGTACGCACCGCTTCCATCGAAATTGCTCGGAGCCACCGGAAAGCGGTATTAGTAGCCTTACATCCTGGTACAGTTGCCACGTCTTTCACCGAAAAATATGTAGATCGACACCCAACGGTCCCTGCAAAGATTGCCGCTCGGAATTTGATTGCTGTTATGGATCGCCTAGAAGTAGCCGAAACAGGTGGTTTTTTTGATTACACTGGTGCGCAGGTGCCGTGGTGACCCGATTAATTCTGATACTTGGTGACCAATTAAACATGAATTTAGCAGCATTAAAAACTGCTGATAAGCTCCATGATGTAGTGGTGATGGCTGAGGTGATGCAGGAGGCAACATATGTTTCACATCATCCTAAAAAAATAGCTTTAATTTTATCGGCCATGCGCAAGTTTTCGGCTCATTTAAAGGCAAACGGCTGGAAGGTTGCTTACTCAAGGTTAGAGGATGCAGACAATACGCAGTCTATTCCAGGTGAATTAATTCGTTACGCAGAGCGTTATGAAGCAAGCTCCGTTATCGTGACTGAGCCTGGTGAATGGCGTTTAATCACTTTGCTGCAAGAATGTCCCTTGCATGTAACTCAGTTAGAAGATGATCGGTTCATTGCTAGTCATGCTGTTTTTGAGAAGTGGGCTTCAGGACGAAAAGCCCTTCGCATGGAGTATTTCTATCGCGATATGCGCCGTAAAACTGGTTTGCTAATGGATGACGATAAACCGGCTGGGGGACGTTGGAATTTTGATCAAGAAAATCGCAAACCTGCTCCGGACGATATACACTATAACGGTCCTATGAAATTCCAACCGGATGATCTGGTTGAGGATGTCTTGAACTTGGTTGAGGTTCGTTTTAATCATCATTTTGGGGACTTACGTCCGTTTTGGTTTGCCACGGATCAAGATCAAGCGCATCAGGCTCTTGCATTTTTCGTCAAATACGGGCTTGTCAAATTTGGTGACTATCAAGATGCGATGCTGGCTGAAAACAAATTCTTATACCATGCACTAGTAGCGCCTTATTTAAACATGGGTCTGCTAGAACCACTTGAAGTTTGCAGAGCAGTTGAAAATGCTTGGAAAGCTGGTCACGTCCCCATTAATGCTGCTGAAGGCTTTATCAGACAGATCATTGGGTGGCGTGAATATGTACGCGGTATCTATTTTCTTGAAGGTCAAGGGTATGCCGATCGTAATGGATTGGAACATCATCGCAAATTGCCCGAAATGTTCTGGGGGGGTGAAACTAATATGCGGTGTATTCAAAAGGCAGTTGAACAAACTCGAACAGAGGCCTATGCGCATCATATTCAAAGGTTAATGATTACAGGAAATTTCTCACTATTGGCTGGAGTTGATCCTAGCGAAGTTTCCCAATGGTATTTGGCTGTTTACGCGGACGCTTTCGAATGGGTTGAGGCTCCAAATGTAGTTGGTATGTCGCAATTCGCTGATGGGGGGGTTATAGCATCTAAACCTTATGTATCTTCTGGAGCTTATATTAACAGGATGTCTAACTACTGTAAGGGTTGTGCCTACAAGGTTAGCGTGAAGATTGGTGAAGGTGCGTGCCCTTTTAACCTGTTATATTGGCACTTTTTAGACCGGCACAGGGCGCGATTTGAGCGCAATCCACGGATGGGTAATATGTATCGCACGTGGGATCGAATGGAGAGTGAAAAACGCTCCAGAGTTCTGGCCGAAGCGGATGAATTTCTTTTGCGGATGGAGGCTGGTGAAGTTTTATGATTGCCCGCCAGTACAAGACAGATCAGGCGTAGTGTATTAACTGTCTGTTTTGAAATCTGATATACACACTTCGAAACTCTTAAGATCACGATTTTTACTGATCATTATGCTGCAGTCAGTCACATGTTTCACGCACCGCAAGTTTAGCTTTGGAAATTGACATGCTGTCATAGCCGCAATTAGGGTTCTTGAGGCCGTGTTTTCCCAATCGGGACCGGATGCTACGCCCTCAATTTTGATTCCAAGTGCCTGCGCAATTGGTAAGCCTGCTTCCTCAAGAGACCAAATTGCTCTTATTTCAGTGCCATCTGCTAGCCGGAACAAGCCGGTAACCGACGCTGCATTAATCAGATTAAGTAGTGTACCTGAAGTGGGGGCTTCTTCTTGCCCATGCCATAAGCGTGCTCGCAACGCACGTCCGGTGCTAAAGCCATATTCAACGAAACGCCCTGGCTCTTCCCGCAACTCAATTTCTTTGGTCGTAAAGCCTTCAGGTAAGATCTGGGCAACAACGCCAGTTTCTGCGAAATCGGGTGTATTTTCTGGTAGAGTAAACAGTATGTATACTCTACCATTTGGATTTCGGTATAAATTTAGTTTTATCCCGGTATCACTTGTAGTTTCGGCAGTCTGTAATTTAATTTTATTGATAGGATCGAGCCAAAATTCATAGTATTCCCAGTTTGCCCAAGCGGGAGTTGCACATAACCAAACTAGTAAATTAATTATCCACAGTCGCGTTTTGTTCATCTGTCATTGGGAAGAGCACCACTTTCCCATACTCCAATGGCCTCTTCGCCGTTAGCATATCTCATTGTGCCGGTGCCTTGCCGTTTACCATTTTGAAAGTTGCCTTCATAGATATCGCCGTTAGCGTAAGTAGCAATTCCTCCGCCGTTTATTTTGCCCTCCATCCACTCACCTTCATACTGAAAGCCTGATGGCATAGTAATCTTACCAGTGCCATGTCGCTGTCCATTCTCAAACTCACCAATATAAATTGTCCCATCAGGGTATGTTGCAGTGCCTTGTCCATCCCGCTGTCCGTCAACCCAATTCCCCTCGTAACGGTAACCATCTGAATAAGTCATGGTCCCCCGCCCATGATTACGGGCATTTTTGTAGCTGCCTTCATAAACAACTCCATTAGCATATGTAGCCCGTCCCTCACCCTCGATTACGCCTGCCTCCCAATTGCCATCATAGGTGGAGCCATCAGTATAAGTAATTTTACCTACACCTTGGGCCAAGTCATCGCGTAAAGCACCTTCATAAATTGCTCCATCAGGATAAATCACACGACCTTGTCCTTCGATTTGGCCGGCATTCCACTGGCCAACATAAGAATAGCCGTCATTTCCGGTGAAAGTCCCTTGTCCGTGACGTTGATCATCGGCAAAAGTGCCTTGGTAAATGTCACCATTGGCATAGGTTACCACTCCATTACCTTCGCGTTTTCCAGAGATTAAATCTCCTTCATATATATCGCCGTTTGGTTGGGCCAGTGTACCTCTGCCATCAATTTGTCCGTTTTTCCATAGTCCCTCATAGATCAATCCATCAGGCATAGTTAGTGTCCCGGTACCGTTGCGCTCTCCTGCAAAAATATCGCCGTTATAAACTGCACCATCCGGATAGGTAATGGTACCGATTCCCTGCTTGACGCCGTCAACCCAGTCTCCTTTATACTCATATCCGCGAGGGCTTTGCATTGTACCTTTGCCATGGTGCTTGGAATTGCGAAATGATCCCTCGTAACGAATACCATTGGCATAGAGTGCAACGCCGTCACCTATAATTGATCCAGCTTGCCAACTCCCCTCATATGTTCCGCCATCTGCAAATATAATCTTACCGAAGCCTTCAGGTTTACCTTTAGAAAAATGGCCCTCATAGATTGAGCCATTTGGGAAGCGTGCGATGCCTTGCCCTTTTATTTCCCCGTCCACCCAGTCGCCAGAATATTCATACCCGTTAGGAAGCCGGTACGTTCCGGTGCCGTGTTGTAGGCCTCCTCTGAAGGTACCTTCATAAACGCCTCCGTCATCATATTGCTTTGTGAGCACTGGCCCAGTTTGAGCTTGTACAAGTCCTGGCAGCAAAGCGAGGCAAAAAATTAAATGGCGCATAGAGTACCTCAGAAGATTCGTTCAGTTATTTCGTAGCGGTAAACCCCCTGAAGTTAGGACAAGGGGGAGGTAGGGGCAATGGGTTTTGGCCTGTCTTTGCCAAACGTGTAAATAACATGTTAATTAATTTCCTGTTCTACTCTAGGCGATAATCGCTTTGCGTCGCAGGTGGGTTTCTTTAGCTTAGCTTTCTGTTACACGTCCTCAAATTTTCAAGGAGAGCCATAATGGCCGATAAGTTTCGCATAACTTTGGGGCAACTGAATCCCACTGTTGGAGACATAGACGGCAATGCGGCCAAGGCGCGGTCCGTCTGGGAGGCTGGAAAGGCGGCTTCTGCTGACATGGTTGCTCTACCGGAGATGTTTATTACTGGCTACAATGCGCAAGATCTTGTTATGAAACCAGCCTTTCATTCTAGAGCAATGCAAGTTGTTGCAAAGTTAGCAGATGAATGTGCCGATGGGCCGGCACTTGCCATCGGGTGCCCTTGGGTTGAAGGCGCAGAACTTTTTAATGCTTATCTTATTTGTCAGGGCGGTGATATAACAACCCGCTTGTTTAAACATCATTTACCTAATGAGACAGTTTTTGATGAAGTTCGTGTTTTTAATGCAGGTCCATTGGGTGGCCCTTATTCAGTTGGAAATGCTAGGGTCGGAACACCGATTTGTGAAGATGCGTGGCACGGTGATGTTGCCGAAACTCTTCAGGAAACTGGTGCAGAATTTCTTCTCGTACCAAATGGGTCACCTTATTATAGAAATAAATTTGAGACCCGCCTGAACCATATGGTTGCCCGTGTCATCGAAACAGATTTGCCTTTGATTTATCTGAATATGGTCGGAGGTCAGGATGATCAGGTTTTTGACGGTGCTTCATTTGCTTTAAACCCAGGTGGTGTTTTGATGATGCAGCAACCAGTTTTTGATGAGTCTGTAACACATGTTGATCTTGCTCGTGGAGCAAAGGGCTGGCTTATTTTATCGGGTGAGGTCGTAAACCATCCCGATGAATGGGAGCAGGATTATCGTGTTATGGTTACGTCGTTGCGGGACTATTGCGCAAAGACAGGCTTTAAAAAGGTACTTTTGGGCATGTCAGGTGGAGTTGATAGTGCTCTAGTCGCTGCTATTGCTGTGGATGCGCTTGGGCCAAAAAACGTGCGATGCGTAATGTTGCCATCCGAATACACATCAACCGGTAGTCTGGAGGATGCTAAAAGCTGTGCGGAGATTTTAGGATGTCAATACGATTTTGTTCCTATTTCAGATATTCGTGCAGCAGTTACACAAACTCTGGCACCGCTTTTTTCCGGATCAGAGCCAGGTTTAACGGAAGAAAATATTCAATCTCGCATTCGTGGTCTTTTGCTAATGGCGATGTCTAACAAATTTGGTGAAATGCTTTTAACTACGGGAAATAAGTCGGAGGTTGCTGTAGGCTATGCTACTATTTATGGTGATATGGCAGGGGGGTATAACCCTATAAAAGACTTGTATAAAACACGTGTGTTTGAAACTTGTCGTTGGCGAAATTCTAATCACCGTGATTGGATGATGGGTACAGCAGGTGAGATAATTCCTGCTAGTATTATTGCAAAGCCGCCATCGGCGGAGTTGAGGGAAGATCAAAAAGATAGTGATAGTCTGCCGGATTATCCTGAACTTGACAGGCTATTAGAAATTTTAATCGATCGTGACGGATCAATTTCGGATTGTGTTGAAGCTGGTTTTGATGTGGAAGTTTCGCGCCAAGTTGAGCGTTTGATATATTTAAGCGAGTATAAAAGATTTCAATCGGCTCCGGGTACTCGTTTAACAAAACATGCGTTTTGGTTGGACCGGCGTTACCCAATCGTAAATCGTTGGCGAGACCCTTACTCGTCGCCAATTAATTAGTTATCCTCCACCGCCCACCGCCCACCGCCCACCGCCGAAAGATTTCTTCATTCAGGCGAAAGGTCTTTTCGTGTCTGCCTGTTGAGACGGCGTAAGACCGGTAGACTATCGTCTAACGGCTATGGTTTGTGAAGCAGTAAGACTTGTCCCTCAGGACGAAGAGAAGTTACTTAGAGTCTTTTTAACTCGTTTATAAAATTAGGTCTAAAGTTTTTCTAATACATTCATTTGTGGGTTGAAGTGTCATTAATAAGACTGCTGTTTTATTTTGGAAATGTTTCTCATTGGTTTGAAATAATTGAAACTAGCTCCAAGTCTCGACAGATTTCTTAAATCTGGATTTGTTCAGATCAATCTATTGTCGATCTGGACAACTCTAAGTCCTTGTGACAAGGCAAGGTATCCACGGAGATGACCATGACCACCACTCGTTTTGCACCTTCTCCCACTGGTTTTATCCATGTGGGTAATTTGCGCACAGCACTGATGAATTACCTGATAGCGCGTAAATCGGGTGGCACTTTTATTTTACGTATTGATGATACGGATCCTGAAAGATCGAAAGAAGAGTATGTTGATGCTCTTAAGAAAGATCTTGAATGGCTGGGCCTGCACTGGGATCGAGTAGAACGGCAATCCTTAAGGCTGGACAGATATGCAGATGCTGCGGACAGTCTCCGTAAAATTGGTCGATTTTATGAGGCTTTTGAAACTCCTACGGAACTAGATCTTAAGCGCAAAAAACAACTTAACATGGGAAAGCCGCCAGTTTATGATCGGGCGGCTCTCTTAATGGGAGATGTGGAGCGTGAAGTAATACGGGCAGAGCGTGGAAGGGGCGTTTGGCGCTTTAAGTTGGAACTGCAGCGCATTGAATGGGAAGACGGTATTTTAGGTGAAATTAGCATTGATTCTGCGAGCGTCAGCGATCCGGTGTTGATCCGACAGGATGGTCAAGTTTTGTACACCATTGCTTCTGTGGTAGATGACATGGATATGGGTATCACGGATGTAGTCCGTGGATCGGATCACGTGACAAACACTGCAACTCAAATTCAGATGATAGAAGCGCTGGGGGGCATTGTGCCTCATTTTGCACATCACTCACTTTTGACTGGGCCGCAAGGGGAATCCTTATCGAAACGGCTTGGTACTTTGGCTCTTCGTGATTTGCGAGAAAGTGGCGTGCAGCCTATGGCGTTATTGAGCATGATGGCGCGCCTTGGCTCATCTGATCCTATTGAGTTGCGCTCAAATATGGATGAGCTGATAAGTGGTTTCGAGATTAATCATTTTGGATCAGCACCAACAAAGTTTGATGAGACAGATTTATTACCGTTGACTGGTAAATATTTACAGATGCTGCCGTTTAGTGAAGTGCAAGATAATATCTATGCACTGGGTGTTCCGGTAGAGATGGCAGAGCTGTTTTGGTTGGTTATGCGTGATAATATTGAAACGCTGGGTGATCTTGAAAGTTGGTGGAAGCTATGTCGAGACGGCGCAGAGCCTGTCATTGAAGAAGGAGATGCCGAATTCGTTGCTAAGGCAATGATTTTGTTGCCAGACGGTCCTTTTACATCAGAAACGTGGGGCACTTGGACAACGGCTGTAAAGGTGGCAACGGGAAATAAAGGTAGACAGCTATTCATGCCGCTGCGTAAGGCCCTCACTGGACAAACACACGGCCCCGACATGGCTTCTTTTATGCCTTTATTGCAGGTAGTAAAAGCGCGGGTGTGACTTTTTAGAACGCTCGTTTAAACAAATGTGTGATTGGGTAAAACTGTTCGGGATTGAACTTATTTTACAGTAGGATAAAGCGGAAATATCCAATATCTGTTTATGTTTCAATGTCTACATATTGTTATTCTCTATCACGCAAAACCCTTGCTGGACGAGCGGAAAGTTGGCGCCAAATAAATATTAACCCAGCCCCTAAAGTTGCAATGACGCCGCCTGCAATAACTGCGAAAGCCGAGGTCCAGATTATGGAGTAATCTGTCTCCATCATAAAAGTGCTTACCGCCCAGCCCCCTATAATTCCCACCAACAGTGCAATGATGCCTGCTCCTAAGCCTAGCATTGCAGCGCGTATCGAAAAGCTTAGCAAAATTTGATAACGTTTCGCGCCAAGGGTTTTGAGAATAGCGGCCTCATAAATACGCGCTTGCGTTCCTACCGCGGCTGCTCCAATCAGCACAAGAAAGCCAGTTAGTAGCGTTGCACCAGCTCCATATGATATAGCCTTTACAATGCTTGTAAGAATATCTTTCACTCGATTAATTGCCTCCTTTACCCGAATAGCAGTCACGTTAGGATATTCGGTGGAAATCTCTTGTAGAATTTGAATTTCAGAAGACTCCTCTGCATATATTGTGGAAATATAGGTGTGTGGTGCGCCGTTCAGCGCAGTTGGGTTCATCGTAAGGATAAAGCCAATTTCAGCAGTTGAAAAATCAACATCTCTGAACGATGTAATTGTGCCTGTGATATCACGCCCTAAAATATTTATTGTCAGAGTATCTCCCAATTTCAGCCCGATTTCTGCGGCTTCCTCGGCAGCAAAGCTGATTTGTGGGGGGCCTTCATAGTTTTCAGGCCACCACTCACCTTTCGTTACTTGGGTCATTTGAGGCGGCTTATGTGCGTAGGTCACCCCGCGATCGCCTGATGTGACCCAGTGGCTACCTGCCACTTCCCTTGCAGGCGTGTTATTAATCTTTGTGATTACTCCACGTAGCATTGGAGCAGTGTCCAAGCGCTTAACCGCAGGATTTTCTTTCAGTCGTTTTGTATAATCTTCAATTTGATTTGGTTGGATGTCGACTAAAAAATAACTGGGAGCAATCTCTGGTAGATTGGTTGAAATAGCATTGCGTAGGTTGCCATCAACCTGTCCTACTACAGAAAGCACTGATAAGCCGAGTCCTAGAGAAATGACCACAGATGTAGCTCCCTCTTGGGAGCCAGCAATTGCAGCAAGAGCCCACCGCAAAGCTGGAAAGCCTTTGATTTGTGCCGCTGTGGTGCCGGCTAGCCAGCGAATTCCGACTGCGGCAGCCGTCAGAATACCCAAAATTAGAGCAATACTGCCAGTCGTCCAAAATGTCATTTTCCAAGCGCCAGATAACAGGCCTGACAAGCTAATTACAGTTATGACGCCTATTGCAATCCACACCAAGTAGCGCGCTGCAGGCAAAATCGGTGTGCTGATCAACTCCTCCCGAAAGAGGTTAGCCGGACGAACATTTTCAGTGCGTGATAATGGCCATAACGTAAAAATGAATGCAGTAAGTAGACCATAAAGAGCAGCCTCTAACAAAGGGGCAGGATAAAGCTTGAATTGAGCTTGAACCGGTAGGCTGGCTTCTAAAAAAGGAGCTAGTGTAATTGGTAAAATTGCACCTAGAATCAATCCGATTGTTGTTCCTAACAGCGCAAAAACTCCAATTTGTATGAAATAAGTCTGAAAGATTATGCTACGTTCTGCTCCAAGTGTGCGAAGGATTGCGATAACGGATGTTTTACTAACAAGGTATGCACGCACTGCCGCAGAGATGCCGACACCTCCAACTGCGAGACCGGCTAGGCTCAACAACACTAAAAATGTTCCAAGCCGATCTACGAATTTAGTGACACCCGGCGCTCCATTACGGAAATCTCTCCATCGTAAGCCACTATTTTGGAATCGCTTTTTTGTTTCGGTTTCAATATTTACAATATTAAAGCCGTTGGCGAAAATCATGCGGTATTTTGAGCTAAACAAGGTTCCAGGTGTTAATAATTTTACCTTCTCAAGGCTGGTGCGCATTACAATGGTGCGAGGTCCTAAGGTGAAGCCATCTCCCGCTTTGTCTGGTTCGTGCTCAAGGGCCGCCGAAAGGATAAAGTCTTGTGTGGCCAGTCGAAAAGTGTCTCCAATTTTAAGTCCCAACCGATCAATAAGTGCTGGGTCCATCACGGCCCCCGGTAATCCACCTTGATTTCCCAATGCATCGCCTAGTAAAATATTAGGAAGCAGCTTAACCTTTCCAATCAGTGGATATGAACTGTCAACCGCTTTTACCTGTGTAAGGCTACGCTCTGTACCTTCACTACGTTCAACAATGGCCATAGATTGGAAATCAGCAATTTCGGAAACTTTAATAGCGATGTTATCAATCCATTCGCGTTCATCCTCGTTTGCAAAACGATAAGTGAAATCAATTTCAGCGTCTCCACCTAGAATTACTGCCCCTTGATCGATTAAACTATTCTCGATTGCTGTTCGAACAGATCCAATTGCAGCAATAGCTGCAACTCCAAGAGCAAGACAGGCCATAAAGATTCGAAAACTGGAAAAACTACCGCGTAGCTCACGACGAGCAAGACGGATGGACGTCGTAAGGCTCATGCAGGAATAGCCTCTTCCGATAAAACGCGGCCATCAGCCAATTGGATTGTTCTATCGCAGCGTGCTGCCAACTCTGGTGCATGAGTTACTAACACTAAAGTCGTCTCATGACGATCACGTAGAGTAAATAACAAATCCATTATAGCCTCGCTGTTTGTACCATCCAAGTTGCCTGTTGGCTCGTCGGCCAGTAATATTGCAGGCCTATTAACGAGCGCACGGGCTATAGCCACTCGTTGTTGCTCACCGCCTGATAGTTGGTTGGGATAATGATGGAGCCTATGTTTTAATCCAACTGCTTGCAATTCAGCACGAGCACGATCATGTGCGTTCCGGACGCCCGCTATCTCGAGTGCGGTGGCAACGTTTTCCAGAGCAGTCATCGTAGGTATTAGATTAAATGACTGGAACACTACTCCCATATTTTGGCTTCGAAAGTGGGCCAGCGCGTTTTCATTCATTTTGGTAAGGTCAAGTCCAAGAACTGTAATTGAACCTCCTGTCGTTTCTTCCAGTCCTGCCATTATCATTAGTAATGATGACTTGCCGGAGCCAGATGGACCAACTAACCCTACCGTTTCACCTTTTACGATATCTATGGAAACCGAATGGAGGATATCGACAAGCCCAGCATTTCCATTTAGTGACAACGCTGCATTTTTTAGACTTATGGCTAGATTTGGCATACGAACTGGCCTTTTATAGTTATTACGAAATCATATGGAAATCGGATCAACATGAGCAGGGTATTAGGCGCTATCATTTTAGTTTTTTCGGTTGAGTTTTCTTGGGCTAAAGAGGTTACTATTGCCGCTTTAGGCGACAGTTTGGTTCAGGGCTATGGGCTGTCGATTGATGGTGGATTTGTTCCACAACTGGAAGCTTGGCTAATTGATCAGGGCGAAGAAGTCACTATTATTAATGCTGGTGTATCGGGTGATACAACTGCTGGTGGTCTATCGCGTGCCGCATGGACTTTATCGCCTAACGTAAATGCTATTATAGTCGCATTAGGGGGTAACGATTTACTTCGAGGTATTGATCCTGCGACCAGTCGAGCCAACCTCGCGGGTATTTTGCAGCAAGCACGTGATGTCAAAATACCTGTTCTCCTAATTGGTATGGTCGCACCTAACAATTATGGAACTGAGTATAAGAAGGTTTTTGACGTAATTTATCCTGAGTTAGCTTTTGAGTACGATGTTTTGTACCTCGACAGTTTTTTTTCAGGTTTAGGAGGGCCTGGTCTTGATCCGGCCCAGATACGCCAGTTTTTACAGGCTGATGGCATTCACCCTAATGCAATAGGGGTGACCCGTATTGTTGAAGCAATTGGGCCGTATGTAATTGATTTAATATCAGAAATTAAATAAATAACTGCGCATTCTATTGGAATGAACGGCAAAATTTGGGATAACCCTAAATGGCAGAATAACCAAATGGCAGAATAACCGTTTGCATATTTAACGTATACTACGAAAGCGATTAAGGGTAACGAAATCTGAAAGAACGCAGCCATTTTTTTGTAGATGAAATACATCTTTCACACTGAAAGCACTATGGTACTTGTAAGTGCCATAGTGATTCCCTTGTTTTTTGAATGCGTGGTTAACAGCGGAATATTGGGAGCTGTTAAGCAGGCGTTCTCTTCGAGAAATAAGAAGTGAGTGTTAATAACTCGTAAACTTTAATTTGTTTATATCTTTATTATACAAGTGAAATGTTCACCGCGCTCTCACGATCATCACGACCTGCCTCTAGATCGTATGTGACTTTCTGATTATCTGCTAGACCTGTTAGTCCTGAGCCTTCAACTGCTGAGATATGTACAAATATATCTTTGCCTCCGTCTTCAGGTGCAATAAAGCCGTATCCTTTTGTAGTATTAAACCATTTAACTGTGCCGTTTGCCATAGTTGTATCTCCTAGTAGTTCTGCCCGCGTTATGCGGCAGCGTGGCTTGGTCATTATTTCGATTGACTGAGCCTTTAGCAGCAGTGGGTCGTTAATGATATAGCAACTACGGATAGTGTGTGATTGCAACAATTTTGCAAGTATTCTTTTGAAATTTATGGTTTTTTGGATTTTTTATCATTTCTATTTGTAAATACTCAAAACGCAAAGTAAAATTTTACCAGTTGATAAAAAATTAAACCTATGTGAACTTTTGGTAAGTTTATTGAATGATGGAGCGATTATGACGGAATTTCATTTATCCCCAGGCGTTACTGCGGGACGTTTAGGCGCAGAAGCCTATGCTGAAAATTTTTCTGATCTACATCCTGCACTGGATTCTCATGAAGCGCTTGTTGCTGCAGACCGCTGCTATTTTTGTCACGATGCACCCTGTATAACAGCCTGTCCAACTGACATTGATATCCCTCTTTTTATTCGGCAGATTGCCACTGGAACTCCAGATAGTGCTGCAAAAACGATCCTCAGTCAGAATATTTTGGGCGGTATGTGTGCTCGTGTTTGCCCTACCGAAACTTTGTGTGAAGAAGCCTGCGTACGTGAAGTTTCTGAAGGCAAGCCAGTATTGATTGGTCAGTTGCAACGTTTTGCAACAGATCATTTGCAAGCCCAAGAGGCACACCCATTTCAACGTTCAGCTTCCACTGGTAAAACGGTTGCTGTCGTGGGTGCTGGGCCGGCAGGATTAAGTTGCGCCCATAGATTAGCTATGCTCGGCCATGATGTGACCGTTTTTGATGCGCGTTCTAAACTTGGTGGGCTGAATGAATTTGGGATTGCTGCATACAAAACGCCTGCGGGATTTGCTCAAGCAGAGGTGGATTGGTTACTGCAGATTGGTGGAATCGAGATTGAGCAAGAAAAGATATTGGGCATTGATATTAATTTGGCTGCATTAAACGCAAAATTCAATGCTGTTTTTCTAGCTATGGGCCTTAATGGTGTGAATGATCTGAATATCAATGGAGACGATAAATCGGGGGTGATTAGTGCGGTAGATTTCATCGCTGACTTACGCCAAATTGATGATTTGTCTGCTATGCCAATAGGGCGTAATGTTGTTGTTATTGGTGGTGGAATGACAGCCGTAGATGCGGCAATACAGTCAAAATTGTTGGGGGCATTAAACGTGACACTCGCGTATCGTCGTGGGCGAAAACAAATGAATGCTAGTAAGTTTGAACAGGATTTGGCTGCATCAAAAGGTGTTCACATTATGACTAATCTTGTTCCCGTTGCAATAAATGGAAATGGGTCAGTGCGAGAGATCCAGTTTGAATACGTGGATGCTGATATGAATGGTACCGGCCAGATGGTTCAGCTACCTGCAGACCAAGTTTTTTCTGCAATTGGGCAGACACTTGATTGTAGTGATTTGCCTGCGTTGGAACAAGGCAAGATTTCCGTGACTGGTGCTGGTAAAACATCAATAGACGGAGTTTGGGCTGGGGGTGATTGTGCCACTGGTGGCGATGATTTGACTGTTACTGCAGTTGCCGAGGGACGTGATGCCGCAATGGACATCCACGCACATCTGATACGATGAAGCCGCATTTAGTTGTTAAGGCTGAAATGGTCTATCATGATATACTGAGATATAATTAAGAGGGATATTAAAATGGCTAACCTTCAAAGTGATTTCGTTGGAATAAAAAGCCCTAACCCATTTTGGCTGGCCTCTGCTCCTCCGACTGATAAAGAGTACAACGTGCGTCGCGCTTTTGAGGCTGGCTGGGGAGGGGTTGTTTGGAAAACCCTAGGTTTGGATCCGCATGTAGTTAATGTAAACGGTCCACGTTATGGGGCTATTTACGGTGCTGATAGACGTTTATTGGGCCTGAACAACATCGAATTAATTACGGATCGTCCGCTGCAAACCAATCTTGATGAGATCAAACTTGTTAAACGTGATTATCCAGATAGGGCTATGGTTGTATCGTTAATGGTGCCTTGTGAAGAAGACCCATGGAAAATGATATTGCCCCTTGTGGAAGAAACAGGTGCAGATGGTGTGGAGCTCAACTTTGGCTGTCCGCATGGAATGTCTGAACGGGGCATGGGCGCTGCTGTCGGACAAGTTCCTGAATATATTGAAATGGTGACCCGCTGGGCGAAGGCGAACACACGCATGCCTGTTATTGTTAAGCTTACACCAAACATTACAGATATTCGCAAACCTGCAGCCGCTGCTATGGCTGGGGGTGCAGATGCAGTTAGTTTGATTAACACAATCAATTCTATCACATCAGTCAATTTAGATTTATTTGCACCCGAGCCGACGATCGATGGCAAAGGTGCGCATGGAGGGTATTGTGGACCGGCGGTGAAACCAATTGCCTTAAACATGGTTGCTGAAATTGCGAGAGATTTTGAATTAGCAGCTATTCCTATCAGTGGTATTGGTGGAGTGACTACATGGCGGGACGCAGCTGAATTTATGGCTTTGGGGGCTGGAAACGTTCAAGTCTGTACGGCCGCTATGACTTACGGTTTTAAAATAGTTCAAGAAATGATTTCTGGATTGTCAGAATATATGGATGACAAAGATATGACGTCTACCAGTCAGCTTGTGCGTAAAGCGGTTCCAAATGTAACTGACTGGAAGTATTTAAATCTCAATTATGTCAGTAAAGCAAAGATAAATCAGGATTTATGCATCTCATGTGGGCGGTGTTATGCAGCATGTGAAGATACTTCGCACCAAGCGATTTCCATGTCCTCCAACCGAATATTTGATGTGATTGATGGCGAATGTGTTGCATGTAATCTGTGCGTTAACGTTTGTCCCGTGGAAGATTGCATCACTATGGAGGCTATCAGTCCTGGCATTGTAGATCCTCGCACTGGCAAAGTGGTTGAACGTGATTATGCCAACTGGACTACTCACCCTAACAACCCGGTGGCAACTGCAGCTGAATAACTTAAAGAGACCTCGGCCTAACTTCGTTATTGTAAGTATCTATAATTTTACTCAATAAAAACAATGGTGGATTTTCCAAACATCACCAATAATATTGTTTTTCTGAGGTCTCTTCAAAAGATTTATGCATGAAAATTTTGTTTGGTCGCAGAAGGAAATTGCAAAGTTAGTTCAGCCATTATGACAGTTAAGCGTTCATATTTTTACTAATGTGTTGTTCGCGGTTTCTACATTTTATGATTTAAAATTAATGATAAAATAATTTTAACGTGCTATTTTAAATTTGTCCTTTAGAGAATTACTGTGATTCTATATTAGTCTTAATAAAAAGCCTTCGCACGTTTTAGGAGGTTTTAAGAATATTGAAAAATAACGCTCGCAAATGGGTGTCGGCGTCTTCGATTTTTGGTCTGACTAAAACGTCAATTTGAGCAGCAAAATCGGCGTAATGTTGGGTTGTTGACCAAATTGAGAATATTAAATGTTGTGGATTTACTGGTGCGATTTTTCCTGCGTTACACCATTCCTGAATGACTGTACATTTTTGATCAAAGAGAGGTTTTAGATCTGCAGTTAAGTGTGGTCTCATCCGAGGAGCACCTTGTAATATCTCATTTGCAAAAAGCCTACTCTCGCGAGGTAGTTCGCGTGCCATATCCAATTTACGTTGCACATAAGCTAATATTTCAGCCATTGGATCGCCATCTTCATTCATATCTACCAAAGGGTCGAGCCAAGTTTCCATCAGTTGATTCAGTAATGTCAGGTGAACTTGTTCTTTATTAGAGAAATAATAGAGGATATTAGGTTTAGATAACCCAGCTGCAATAGCAATCTGGTCGAGAGTTGCGCCGCGGTAACCGTGTGCAGAAAACACATCTAACGCCGCATCAAGAATTCGATATCTATTGCGTTGTTGTATTCGGCTGTTTTTTTTAATTTTTCTGTCTGGCATGATTGGTCCTTTGAGCCAAATTTACCATTTTTAATGTAGGAATTTACAAAAAATTAGTCAGATAATCGAACTTCATGCAATTCCGCTCAATCCAGTTCTTGACAGAAATGCGCAGCATGGCAATCCTAGCTTTACCATTTGGTCAAAAAGTGATCGATCGAAATGAAATTAAGGCTGAAGGAACAAATCATGACAGCATCTGGTCAAAACTTGCGCATTAATGCTGACCGTCTTTGGGACAGTCTTATGGAAATGGCTCAAATTGGTCCGGGGATCGCGGGGGGCAATAATCGTCAAACACTTACTGATGAAGATGGTGAGGGTCGCGCTTTGTTTCAAGCTTGGTGTGAGGAGGCGGGTTGTCAAATGGGGTTGGACCAAATGGGTAATATGTTTGCAATGCGCTCAGGGACTGATCCAGATGCACTACCAGTCTATGTTGGAAGCCATCTTGATACTCAACCAACTGGTGGAAAATTTGATGGAGTTTTGGGAGTTCTTGGCGGGCTCGAGGTCATAAGGAGCCTTAATGATCTTGATGTAAAAACAAAACACCCAATTGTTGTAACGAATTTCACCAACGAAGAAGGTACGCGTTATGCTCCAGCTATGCTTTCTTCGGGTGTGTTTGCTGGCGTACATGCACAGGATTGGGCCTATGATCGAGTTGATGCAGAGGGAAAATCTTTTGGTGATGAGTTGAAAAGAATTGGTTGGTGTGGTGACGAAGAAGTAGGTACTAGAAAAATACATGCTTTCTTTGAGTTGCATATTGAACAAGGGCCAATTCTTGAATCTGAGGGCAATGATATTGGAGTTGTTACTCATGGTCAGGGACTTAGTTGGACGCAAGTAACAATAATAGGTAAAGACAGTCACACTGGTTCTACACCAATGCCAATGCGAAAGAACGCTGGGCTTGGAATGGCTCGTATTCTTGAGAAAGTCGATAATATTGCATGGTCCCATAAGCCGCATGCTGTGGGTGCAGCAGGGCATATCGATGTATATCCTAATTCGCGAAACGTTATCCCTGGTAAAGTGGTTTTTACAGTTGATTTTCGGTCACCAAATTTGGAGGTAATTGAGAGTATGGAGGAACGGTTACACACTGAGGGTCAAAAGATTGCAGATGAAATGGACCTTGAGATATTGTTTGAGAAAGTAGGTGGTTTTAATCCAGTTACTTTTGATCCTAAATGTGTGATGGCAGTTCGTAATGCTGCGGAGCGTCTGGGTTACAAGCACCAAAACATCATTTCAGGTGCTGGCCATGATGCCTGCTGGATCAATAAGGTTGCTCCAACAGCTATGATAATGTGTCCATGTGTAGACGGTTTGAGCCATAATGAAGCTGAGGACATAAGCAAAGAGTGGGCGACTGCGGGTACAGATGTTTTACTGCACGCTGTTGTTGAAACGGCCATAATTGTTTCATGAATAACGCGTTTTCTAATATGGAGAAACTGGTTCACTATAATTGGTATTGAAGGCTGTCGAAAAAAGGCGCTGCTTACTAGATATTTTTGGTAAACTAAATTTTGGCACGGAAAGGATTTTACAGATGAATAAAGTGATTAAGGGTGGAACGGTTTGTACAGCGGACAGAACGTGGAAAGCTGACATCCTTATTGAGGGTGAAATCGTTAAAGAAATTGGAGAAAATCTGGTAGGTGACGAGTATATCGATGCTGAAGGCGCTTATGTCATTCCGGGAGGTATTGATCCCCATACGCACTTAGAAATGCCTTTTATGGGTACGACTGCCGCTGAGACATTCGAATCTGGCACTTGGGCAGCGGCAGTTGGTGGCACTACTATGATTGTTGATTTCTGTTTGCCTGGGGCAGACGGCAGCATCAAGAATGCCATCAATGAATGGCATAGAAAATCCGCACCCCAAATTTGTTCTGATGTTGGTTACCATATGGCCATAACAGGCTGGAATGAAGACGTTTTCAATGAAATGGAAGACGCTGTCGAAATGGGCGTCAATTCGTTTAAACACTTTATGGCGTACAAAGGTGCATTAATGATTGAGGATGACGAGATGTTCGCCTCCTTCAAACGCTGCGCGGAATTAGGCGCTTTGCCGATGGTGCATGCTGAAAATGGTGATTTAGTAGCTGAAATGCAGCAAAAATATTTTGATCAGGGGATTACTGGACCGGAAGGGCATGCTTATTCGCGGCCACCCGAGTTTGAAGGTGAGGCTGCAAACCGCGCAATTACGATCGCTGATGCTGCAGGTGTTCCGTTATACGTCGTTCATGTTTCATGCGAACAATCACACGAGGCTATCCGGCGTGCGCGTCAAAAAGGTATGCGCGTTTATGGTGAACCTTTGATTCAGTTTTTGACATTAGATGAGAGTGCGTATTTCAATACTGACTGGGATTATGCTGCGCGGAGGGTTATGTCCCCTCCGTTTAGATCGAAAGATCATCAAAATTCACTTTGGGCGGGGCTGCAGTCGGGATCTTTACAAGTTGTGGCTACGGACCATGCTGCGTTCAATACAGATCAGAAACGAGCAGGCCGCAATGATTTTCGTATCATTCCAAATGGCTCTAATGGTTTAGAAGAGCGCCTAGCTGTTCTTTGGACCGAGGGTGTTGAGACCGGTCGTTTGACACCAAATGAATTTGTTGCTGTCACTTCAACAAATATTGCTAAAATCCTTAATATTTACCCTAAGAAAGGGGCTGTCGTTGAAGGAGCAGATGCAGATCTTGTTGTGTGGGATCCCAAAATTAGCAAGACAATTTCCCCAAGTAACCACCATTCTGTCCTTGATTATAATGTATTTGAAGGTTTCGAGGTTCAAGCTCAGAGCCGTTACACGTTAAGTCGTGGTGAGGTTATTTGGGCTTGGGGTCAGAACTCTCAATCTAAACCAGGAAGAGGTAAGTTCGTACCTCGACCTGCTTTTTCTTCTGCATCGCAGGCGCTTTCGAAATGGAAAGCACTTTCTTCGCCAAAGAAAATCGAACGTGACCCACTGAACATTCCAGCAGGGATTTGAACCAAATGTGTAATGACCAAGATGAGCCTAAGACAGTAATAAAAGCTTTGTTCTTACATGCTCTTTTTGTTGGTCTGTCTGCAATAATTGAAATGGTTTCCATCGGCATCCTACAAGGCTCTAGCAGTCCACGATTAGGTCCTTGGAAGTCCGAAGGTGAATGTTGATGAATACTCAAAAAACTGCCCAGAAAGATACCGATACTGTGCAGAAAACGGTTATTTCTTCCAAAAATTTAGATTTAACTTTCCAAACTAAAGATGGCCCGGTTCAGGCCCTAAAAGATGTTTCGCTTGATATAATGAAAGGTGATTTTGTAAGCTTTATTGGACCGTCTGGTTGTGGGAAAACTACATTTTTGAGATGCATGGCTGATTTGGAAAAGCCAACTGGTGGAAAAATAACAGTTAATGGTGTAGCACCCGAAATCTCTCGTAAAGCACGTTCTTATGGCTATGTGTTTCAGGCTGCGGGCCTGTACCCTTGGCGTACGATAAGTGGCAACATCAAATTACCTCTGGAAATAATGGGATATAACAAGCAAGAGCAACTCAAGCGTGTTGCTCGTGTTATCGAGCTTGTAGAACTATCAGGTTTTGAAAATAAATATCCTTGGCAATTATCCGGAGGAATGCAGCAGCGGGCCTCCATAGCGCGAGCGCTTGCATTCGATGCTGATATTTTGCTGATGGATGAACCTTTTGGTGCTTTGGATGAAATTGTACGTGATCACTTAAATGAGCAATTGTTAAAACTTTGGGAGCGTACCGAAAAGACTATTGCTTTCGTCACGCATTCAATTCCTGAAGCTGTCTATCTTTCGACTAAGATAGTAGTTATGAGCCCCAGACCTGGCCGAATTACTGATGTAATAGATAGCCCTTTACCCAAGAAACGAACTTTAGGTATTCGTGAGACGCCAGAATTTTTGGACGTAGCGCACCGAGTGCGCGAGGGATTGCGGGCTGGACACGCTGATGATTAATTCAAATTTCCTAATGCTGCAGCAGGTTTTCCCTTCGTTACACGTGATTATATATTTGTTTTGCAAAAAGACCGTTATATCTATTTCGAATGATGGATCTCTTTGTAATATTTTACATTGTAGGTTGCGCCCTTGGAAACCATGCTTGATCCTTTCTGTGTGTGTAAACAGAGACTATTTTCCGGTCTTGGGTTGCATCTCAAGGAAGTTTCAAAAATGTAGCATCGGTGGCATGCGTGCATGAATAAAATTTTGCCAGTTTTAACAGTTATTATAACAATTTTTATTGTTTGGTACATTGCAGCAATTTGGCTAAACTCGTCTTGGGCTTACGATAAGGCTATGCGTGAAGGTAAACAACTTTCTTCCATAGAGTTGATCGCTGACACATGGTCGCAAGATAAACCAAAACTTCCTGCACCACATCAGGTTGCCCTTGAAATTTGGGAAACAACAGCCGAAAAAAAAATTACCTCTAAACGGTCGCTTATCTATCATACTTGGATAACCTTAAGTGCAACCCTACTTGGATTCTTGCTTGGTACTAGTTTTGGAATTCTGCTGGCTATTGGTATAGTTTACAACCGAGTTATGGATCTTTCCGTGATGCCTTGGGTGATTGCGAGCCAAACAATCCCCATCTTAGCTTTGGCTCCTATGATCATAGTTGTTCTTAATGCCATCGGCATATCGGGGCTATTACCCAAGGCAATGATATCTATGTACCTTTCTTTTTTCCCGGTAGTTGTTGGCATGGTGAAGGGCTTGCGAAGTCCAGAGATAATGCAGCTCGATCAAATGTGGACATGGAATGCTAGCCCATCCCAGTTGTTTTGGAGGTTAAGATTGCCAGCCTCTACACCATTCCTTTTTGCTTCTTTGAAGGTGGGTGTGGCGGCCAGTCTCGTTGGTGCCATTGTTGGGGAATTACCAACGGGTGCCGTCGCTGGTCTCGGTGCTCGACTACTAGCCGGCAGCTATTATGGGCAAACAATTCAAATATGGTCTGCTCTAATTATGGCTGCGGCTTTGGCAGCGTTGCTTGTTTCTATCGTTGGGATAGTTCAGCGCTTGACGCTAAAACGAATGGGGATGGTGTGATGCAGTGGATTATTTTCGCGTTTGCTGCATGGGTTGTGGGTTGGGCCCTCAATATTTGGCTTTCAAATATGACTTTGAAAGGGTTTGTACGATTCGCCATACCAATCATCTTCGGTTTAACGCTGCTCACTATCTGGGAGGGCGTTGTAAGAGGATTTGATGTCTCTGCTGTGCTATTGCCTTCTCCTTCGGCAATAGCAGTTCGTTTTGCTGCATCAGGATCAATTTTATGGGAAGATTTTGTTCAAACAATGGTTAAAGGTGCTTTAAGTGGCTATATTATCGGGTGTGGTAGCGCTTTTTTAACTGCTGTTATAATTGATCGATTTCCATTTTTGCAGCGTGGGTTATTGCCTGTTGGAAATTTTGTGGCTGCTTTGCCCGTGGTTGGCATGGCTCCAATCTTGGTTATGTGGTTCGGATTTGATTGGCAATCGAAGGCTGCCGTGGTGTTTGTTATGGTGTTTTTCCCTGTTTTAGTAAATACAGTCCAAGGACTGCAAGCATCCAACGCAATGCAGCTTGACTTGATGGAAACCTATGCGGCGAGCCCACAGCAAACTCTTGTAAAATTACGTTTACCCATGGCTATGCCTTTTGTGTTTAATGGCCTTAAAATTGCTACGACCTTAGCCTTGATTGGTGCAATCGTTGCCGAATTCTTCGGTTCACCAATTCGTGGCATGGGTTTCCGTATTTCCGCGTCAGTGGGCCAGCTTGCACTTGATATGGTCTGGGCAGAGATTGTTGTCGCCGCCATTGTTGGGTCTGCGGCTTACGGAGGTGTTGCACTCATAGAGAGAACAGTGACATTCTGGCATCCATCACAACGGGCCCGCTCTTAATGAGGCCTGACTAAACTTAACTGAAAGCTTACAAGGAGAAAACTTATGAAAACAATAGCAATCTTAGCCACGAGTGCCATTTTTGGCTTTTCTGGCATAACAGCCCAAGCTGCAGATGATGTTACACTGCAGCTAAAATGGGTTACGCAAGCCCAATTTGCAGGATATTATGTCGCTCTGGATAAGGGTTTTTACGCCGAAGAAGATCTGGATGTGACAATTAAGCCCGGTGGTCCAGATATTGGCCCAGCGCAAGTTTTGGCTGGCGGTGGCGCTGACGTTACCGTGGACTGGATGCCAGCTGCTTTAGCGGCGCGTGAGAAAGGTGTCGCAATGGTAAATATTGCGCAGCCTTTCAAGTCGTCTGGCATGATGTTGACCTGTCGTAAAGATGCCGGAGTGAACAGTACCGATGATTTTGCAGGCAAGACGTTAGGTGTTTGGTTCTTTGGTAATGAATTTCCGTTTCTTTCATGGATGAGCCAACTGGGTATCGCGACAGATGGATCGGAAGATGGGGTCACTGTACTTAAGCAGGGGTTCAATGTGGATCCAATCCTACAGGGACAAGCGGCTTGCGTTTCGACAATGACTTACAATGAGTATTGGCAAATCATTGATGCGGGCCTTACTCCAGACGATTTGCAGGTATTCAAATACGAAGATCAGGGAGTTGCAACTCTTGAAGATGGTTTGTACGTGCTTGAAAAAAATCTAGATAACCCAGAATTTGAAGATAAAATGGTGCGTTTTGTTCGCGCTTCTATGAAGGGTTGGAAATATGCTGAGGCGAACCCTGATGAGGCAGCAGAAATAGTGCTGGATAACGATGCCTCGGGCGCGCAAACTGAAATGCATCAAAAGAGGATGATGGGCGAAATTGCTAAACTGACGGCTGGATCAAATGGTACACTCGATCCTAGTGATTATGAGCGTACGGTTGCCTCTCTGCTTTCGGGTGGGTCAGACCCTGTAATATCTAAGGCGCCGGAGGGGGCTTGGACACACGTGATTACAGATAAAGCACTCAACTAAAAAATTAATTGGTCTAATTATTAATTGGTTTAATTCGTAGGTCCAATCTTTTGATTGGGCCTATGAATTTTTATATGGCTTTTTCTTCTACTCGCTCCATTTAAACGTAAATTATGGGAGAGTAAAAAGAATGAGTAACATGGAAAGCCTGCAGCCAAATATTGATGAGAAAGTTCGCCAAAATGAAGTGTATCAAGCAGCTTTGTCATCGATTGATGCATCCAAACGAAATTCAGAACGTAATGGTTATGCCATTTTAGCAGTAGCGATGAACTACGGCCTAATTGCTAATGGGGCTGGAGCCTTTGGCAAGGTAAGTCATGGCGCAAAGCTTTTCACAATAGGTTTTGCTGTTGCTTTGCCGCCATTGCTCGTCTGGTATATGTTGCTGTAGTATGATCACTCATGTTCTTTTAAAATGAATTATGGTGGTTCAAAAAGTAGACATACCGTTTTTGATCATGGTGTCTTAGACTAGCTCGTATCAACTGCATTCCGGTGGGGCTTTTACATATTGGGATGGGTTTAGGATTCATTTTGGATCAAATAAAATGCCTACAATCGTAGCGATTTAAGTAAATTTTACTACTGCTTAAAGGGTTCATGTACAAATGCAAGGATCAAGAAACGCCTTAAGCCACCATGCTTTTATTTTGAGTATATTAAGAAAACAAATTAATCTTAAGAAGAAAAAAGTTTGTTTTCGTAATTGCGCAAACTCCTATTTTAATTCTGAAACGACGTTCAAAAGATGATTTCGAAAAAATAAGCTTATGTATTAACGAGCAAACTTTTTATGCTTCAGGCGCTTGGGTTCCAATGCGTCAGCTCCCAAACGGCGTTTTTTATCCTCTTCATAGTCCTCAAAGTTTCCTTCAAACCATTCAACGTGGGCGTTCCCCTCAAATGCTAGAATATGCGTGCAAATTCTGTCAAGGAAGAAGCGATCGTGCGATATAACTACTGCACAACCGCCAAAATCAACCAATGCATCTTCTAGCGCCCTGAGCGTTTCAACGTCTAGATCGTTTGTCGGTTCGTCTAGTAGGAGAACATTACCACCTTCTTTTAAAAGTCTAGCCATATGTACGCGGTTACGCTCCCCGCCCGAAAGCAAACCAACTTTCTTTTGCTGGTCACCACCTTTGAAATTAAAGGATGAACAGTAGGCACGCGAATTAACCTCTGCGTCGCCTAATTCGATCAGTTCCGCCCCGCCTGAGATTGCCTGCCAGACATTATCTTCAGAATTTAAGTCATCACGAGACTGGTCAACGTAACTCATTTGCACAGTATCACCAATCTCAACTAAGCCAGCATCTGGTGTCTCTTGCCCAGTAATCATTTTAAATAGTGTAGATTTACCTGCTCCGTTGGGTCCGATTACACCTATAATAGCTCCAGGAGGTATTGAAAAATCTAACCCTTCGAGCAAAAGCTTGTCACCCATGTGTTTTGTCAACCCTGTAACATCAATCACTTTATTGCCTAACCGTTGCCCACTTGGAATGACGATTTGGGCATAGGATAGTTTCTCGCGCTCGGATTTATCCAGCATGTCATTATAGGCACTAATCCTTGCTTTTGATTTTGCTTGTCGAGCCTTAGCACCCTGACGAATCCAATCAAGTTCACGTTCCAGTGTTTTTTGACGACTTTTATCTTCGCGAGATTCTTGACCAAGACGCTTCGCTTTTTGCTCAACCCAAGATGAATAATTGCCCTCCCACGGGACTCCTTTGCCGCGATCAAGCTCTAAAATCCAACTAGTAATACTATCTAGAAAATACCGATCGTGGGTAACTATAAGGATTGTTCCTTTGTAGTTGATTAGATGCTGCTGCAACCACGCGATGGTCTCTGCATCTAGATGGTTAGTTGGTTCATCTAGAAGTAGCATTTCTGGGGCCTCAAGGAGCAGTTTACATAAAGCAACCCGCCGCGCTTCGCCACCCGATAGAGTAGTTACATCTGCTTCGTCTGGTGGGCAGCGTAAAGCTTCCAATGAAACATCGATTTGGCTGTCAAGATCCCAAAGGTTTTCAGCATCAATTTGGTCTTGTAGCGCGCCCATTTCTTCAGCAGTTTCATCCGAATAGTTCATCGCCAGCTCATTGTAGCGATCAAGTACGGCCTTTTTTTTGGCTACGCCCAACATTACATTTTCGCGTACATTTAGTTTTGAATCTAACCTTGGTTCCTGTGGGAGGTATCCAACTTTGGCACCTTCGGCGACCCAAGCTTCACCAGTAAAATCTTTATCTATGCCGGCCATGATCTTCATCAGCGTTGATTTCCCTGCTCCATTCACACCGACTACACCAATTTTAACACCTGGGAGAAAATTTAGGTGTATATTTTCGAAGCATTTTTTTCCGCCTGGATAGGATTTAGAAACGTCAGACATATGATAGATGTATTGATAAGCGGCCATAGAAGATTCCTTTAAAAGCGCAGCTCGATTGCAATGGTCAGATACAGGTGCGTTCTTGCGGACGCAATGGCGTGTTGCGCCTTATATTCTAAGCCGAAACTCCGAACTTATTTAATATTATTTTGTCAACTATTAGGTCAGCCCCTAGATCGTATTTGTGTATTTCAGGCAGCTTTTATAGCACTTTCATGACAGTCGCATATGCGTTTGAACTGTATTTTTCTTTATAGGCTAAAAGATAATATTCAAGAATGAATAGATTTTTAATTGAGTGATGCTGCAAAGAATGGCTAAATATACAAGTTGCTGCTTTAAAATAAAGATTTTATTTTAATTATGAATTTTGTGGAACGTACTTTGTGGTCTCAGATTATCATTAAGCGAGATATTTATTTGCTCCTTTAGATACAAACAACCTGAATGTTTCAAGGAGAGAAGGTGAGTTGATAATTGGATTCTGTTGCTAAAGGATTTATATCAGATGTTTCGACTTGAACTGGACAATCAAGTAATGCGCCATGCCTTTCCCATTGCTCGACCTGGCCAAGTAATTGGTCTGCTTGGTGGAACATTTGATCCAGCGCACGCTGGGCATGCTCTGATAACGCGGGAAGCATTAAAGCGTTTTGGTCTTGAGAAAGTCTGGTGGCTTGTAAGTCCTAGTAACCCTCTCAAAAGCAATGATCCGGCACTCTTAAGTTATCGTATGCGACATTCCCTTAAAGTTATGTCGCATCCTCGCGTAGAAGTCACAGATCTCGAGACCCGCCTTGGAACGCGGTATACAGCACAAACGTTGTCAGCATTAAATGCACTGTATCCTAGAGTGCGTTTTGTATGGTTGATGGGAGCCGATAATTTAGCCCAATTTCATAAATGGCAGAACTGGAGATGGATCATGAATAATATACCAGTTGGAGTGCTAGCTCGACCTGGGGAGCGTATTTCTGCTAGGTTCAGCCCAGCAGCTCGTGTGTATCGTCATGCGCGAATTAAAGCCTATGAAAGCCAGATTTTAGGTCATATGAGGTCGCCCGCGTGGTGCTTTGTTAACGTGCCGATGTCGTCACATTCTTCAAGCGCCATAAGAGCATCTGGCTTTTGGAATTATTTGACTTAAAATTAATTGGGTATTTGTTTTCTTTGTGGGTGATTAGAATTATTTATGACTAACAAGTTTTCGAGACGTTTATTTATGGCAGCAACTGCCAGTCTACTGGGACAAGCTGCAGTTGCTACGCCGCCAATAATTTCTTTACGCCCACTTGCCCGTGGAACTGACCATTTTAAGAAAGCAGCAGAAGGCGGGGAAGCTATAATTTCTGCTGCAAACCTGGATGGGCAGGTAGGTTATTCAGTTTTCAATGCCGAGACTGGATTACGTTTAGAAGGCTATAATAGCCAAATGGGGCTGCCTCCAGCTAGTGTGGCTAAAGCGATAACAGCTCTATATGCGTTGGATACTTTAGGTTCTTCTTACCGATTCACTACGCGGCTGTTTGCAACAGGTGGTGTATCTGAAGGAGTGATATTGGGTGACCTCATTCTCGTGGGTGGCGGTGATCCAACCTTCAACACTGACGCACTTTCTGGACTTGCAAAGGCTCTTAAATCTGCCGGCATTCGCGAGGTGCGTGGTGCTTTTAAAGTAGATGAAAGCGCCCTGCCTTATATTCAAACTATTGATCAATCCCAACCTGACCACGTTGGTTATAGCCCAGCGATTAGTGGCATAGCACTTAACTTTAATCGAGTTCATTTTGAGTGGCGAAGGGCTGACAAAGGATATGGTGTTACGATGGACGCGCGGTCCAAGCGGGTGCGCCCTGAGGTTTCAATGGCTAAAATGCAAGTCGTGAAAAGAAGTCTCCCAATTTATACTTACACGGATGCTGAAGGATTAGATCATTGGACTGTGGCGCGGAGTGCGTTGGGTAATAGTGGAGCGCGATGGCTACCTGTGCGTAAGCCTGCCTTATATGCTGGAGATGTATTTCAAACGCTTGCTCGATCACAGGGGATAATTCTTAAAGAACCAAAAGTGATTAGTAGAGCGCCTATTGGAAAATTAATTGCTAGCCATCAAAGTGACGAATTAAGCCTTATTCTAAAGGGCATGCTCCGTTATTCGACAAATATTACTGCTGAAATGGTTGGTATGTCTGCAACTTTGAAGCGAATTGGAAATGTGCAAAACTTGGAATCTTCTGCATCTGAAATGAACAGATGGGCAGAAGTTACTATGGGGCTCCAAGATATCAGGCTGGTGGATCATTCTGGCTTAAGTGGTAGAAGCCGGATGAATTCAGACGATATGGTCATAGCCTTAATTAAAGTTGATACAAAAGAGACGCTGCGTCCAATTTTAAAACCTGTTGCAATGCGTGACAATAAAGGGCGGCCCATAAAGGCACATCCGATTAAAGTGGATGCAAAAACAGGAACTTTGAATTTTGTGTCTGGGCTGGCAGGTTATATCACTGCGCACGATGGAACTGTGATGGCTTTCGCTATTTTTGCCGCTGATAATGAGACTAGGTCACAGCTTGCTAAAACTAATCGTGAAGCACCACAGGGTGCGCGACCATGGAATAGAAGGGCTAAGACAATGCAACAAAAATTAATTAAAAGGTGGAGCCTGATATATGGCACCTGAAACATTAGTCAGTGCGTTGACAGCTAAATTGGTAAGATCTCTGTTTATATATACTCACTATTACGCTTGACCCGTTTGTGAAACTGAGAAACTGAGAAAGTGGGTTAGTTGTTAGATTATATTTCAAGCAGGATTTTATGCAATATTTTACCTATGTAGAGGTATGCGCCACCTCTGATTACTAAAGGCCTACATCTTAAAATTCGTATAATTACTGTGAATGACTTATAGATCACTAATTGAAATTTATTGCCTGTGAGGGGGACTGCCTGCCTTAGAGTGTCATATGGCGCGCTCGTGCGCCTCGCTCAATTGCTGCGGCATGTAGGCGATCAATTTCTAACTCATATCTAATTTCTTCAAGCAAGCGAAGCTCAGCTTCTCCAAGCTTACCATCTGCGGCGGCAGCGTCACACGATAAAGCATAAGCTGTTTCATAAAGTTGTTTCGGTAATGCTGTGCGGACAAGGCCGAAAAGCGCATCTAGCCCATCTTCCTGTTCAAACAAATCAAAAACTGTCTGCACAACTATATTGAACCGGTCTACATCGTAATTGGCAAAGACTGGAAGGTTGTTCACGGTTGAGTTAATCTTGACTAGTTCCGCTGTTCGAATGTCTTCATCTGAAGCAGAAACTGCAATCATGAGAGCAACGAGGGCGTCTTGGGCTGTGAGAGAATATGAAGTAGAATTAGACATTAAGAAAACCCTATGAGACGAAACGATCTTGCAGTCAATATTGACGCTAATGGCTGCCCGCAATAGGAAGCTGCGAGATCACACTAAGTGGGCGTGATTTCCGTCGGGCTGAATTGTGCGATGGGTTATTAAGATGCCACGGATAGTCTGTGGCGCAAGAATTTAGGACACACCTGATGTCGAGTTTTCGTGACGCTGCGATGATGAGTAAAGCATGGCCCTTCGAAGAAGCTCGTAAGGTGCTTAAACGTTATCAAAAGATTATACCTGAGAAGGAATTTGTTCTTTTTGAGACAGGCTACGGCCCGTCTGGATTGCCTCATATAGGTACTTTTGGTGAAGTTGCTCGGACATCAATGGTCATGCGTGCATTTCAAGCTATAAGTGATATTCCGGCCAAGTTGATCTGTTTTTCTGATGATCTCGATGGCATGCGTAAGGTGCCAAGCAATGTTCCAAACCCTGATGCGTTAGAACAGTATTTGCAAATGCCATTAACCTCTGTGCCTGACCCTTTTGGTACACATGAAAGTTTTGGTCATCATAATAATGCGATGCTGCGCCGTTTTTTAGATACTTTTGGGTTTGAATATGAATTCATTTCTGCAACGGATTTTTATAAATCTGGCCAGTTTGATGAAGTGCTACTTCGTGCTGCTGAAAAGTATAGTGATATAATGAAGGTCATGATGGCATCTCTGCGTGAGGAAAGACAGCAGACGTATTCTATTTTTCTACCAATACATCCTAAAACTGGTCGAGTAATGTACGTTCCGATGAAATCAGTAAACGCAGTTGATGGGACAGTTACTTTCGATGATGAGGACGGTAGGGAAATGACGTTGCCCATAACTGGCGGTAACGTTAAGTTGCAATGGAAACCTGACTTTGGAGCGCGCTGGGCAGCCCTTGGTGTTGATTTTGAAATGTATGGGAAAGACCATAGCACTAATACTCCGATCTATGATCGTATTTGTGAGATATTAGGTCAACGTAAGCCAGAGCATTTTACCTATGAGCTATTTTTGGATGAGAATGGGCACAAAATCTCAAAGTCTTCCGGCAATGGTGTTAGCATTGATCAATGGCTTAACTATGCGAGTGCGGAAAGCCTATCGTACTTTATGTATCAAAAGCCTAAGACCGCAAAGAGGATGTATTTTGATGTAATTCCTAAAGCTGTGGATGAATATCATCAACAGTTGCGTGCTTATGAAACCCAAGATGAAAAAGCACGCTTAAACAATCCAGTATGGCACATACACAACGGTCATGTTCCCAAGAGTGATATGGTAATTTCATTTGCTATGTTATTGAATCTTGCCTCGGTTAGTTCTGCAGAGACAAAGGAGACGTTGTGGGGCTTTATCCAGCGTTATGTGCCAGGCAGCGGTCCGGAAAGTCACCCAAGTATGGATCAGGCAGTAGGCTTTGCAGTGCGGTATTATAATGATTTTGTAAAACCCACCAAAACGTACCGCACTGCTAGTAAAGTCGAACAGCAAGCACTGGAGGCTTTGCGCGATGCATTAATTGCTCACGACGGTGCAGTGGATGATGAAACGTTACAGTCGATTGTTTATGCTGAGGGACGTGAGCGATTTGATCCATTGCGCGACTGGTTCACTGCCATATACGAAGTTCTTCTGGGATCAAGTCAAGGTCCGAGATTTGGCGGTTTTATTGCGCTTTATGGTGTTGATGAAACAGTTAAATTGATTGATGAGGCTTTGAGTGGAAAACTGGTTCCATAGTGTTTATAAGACTTGGGTCTGGATAAGATAAACTAACTGTTCTCCGGAAGATAGACTGACTAACCGAGCGATATTCACAAATTTATTGACCAATTAAAGCACGCAAACATGTCATAATTAAAAATACTAATTTTTGACACTTTAGACCCATTTTAACCGATGCATTATATTTGGTGACTCATAGAATGGAATAAATTTAGTCACTATAAGCTTTGCAGTGAGGCGTTTACCGCTTCCGGCGCCTCACATTTCCACCTCGCTGTCCGCCTCGTCCTGCCGTTGAGCGCCCTGATGATTTTTGTGCGTCATCCACGGCCTTTTCTACTGCGTATTGTCGTGCCATCGGATCATCTGCTACTGCTAAGTCAACCGCTTCTAAACGTTTTACTTCATCGCGTAAGCGGGCAGCCTCCTCGAACTCTAAATTCTCAGCAGCCTTCCGCATATCTGCACGAAATCCATCGAGCACAGTTTGTAAATTACCGCCAGCGACAGCGTTATCTATTTTTGCTGTTACACGACTTTGGTCCGTATCACCTTTATACAAGCCCGCAAGGATATCCTCGACATTTTTTTTCACCGTTTCTGGCGTGATACCATGCTTTAGATTATAAGCTTGCTGCTTGGCACGACGGCGATTGGTTTCCGCTAGTGCACGCTCCATAGAGCCAGTGATACGATCAGCATACATAATAACCCGGCCATTTACATTACGTGCGGCACGACCAATCGTTTGTACGAGAGATGTTTCTGAACGAAGAAACCCCTCCTTGTCAGCATCCAATATTGCCACTAAGCCACATTCTGGGATGTCGAGACCTTCCCGCAGCAAATTGATCCCTATTAACACGTCAAAAGCACCAAGCCTTAAATCACGTAAGATTTCAATTCGTTCGATGGTATCGATCTCGGAGTGCATGTAACGGACGCGGATACCTTGTTCATGCATGTATTCGGTGAGATCTTCAGCCATCCGTTTGGTCAGTGTGGTGCAGAGTGTGCGCATCCCATCATTTGCTACTTTGCGCACCTCGTCGAGGAGATCATCAACTTGCATTTCAACGGGTCTAATTTCGACAGGAGGATCCAAAAGGCCAGTAGGACGAATGACTTGTTCTGTGAATACACCTCCCGTTTGCTCGATTTCCCAAGATGCAGGCGTGGCTGAAACAAATACTGATTGAGGCCGCATCGAGTCCCATTCTTCAAATTTAAGGGGCCGGTTATCCATGCAGGAGGGTAGGCGGAAGCCATGTTCTGCTAGAGTGAATTTACGGCGGTAGTCTCCTTTATACATTCCACCTATTTGTGGAACTGAAACGTGTGACTCATCAGCGAAAACTATTGCATGGTCGGGTATGAATTCGAATAGGGTTGGGGGTGGCTCACCAGGGGCTCGACCAGTTAGATATCTTGAATAGTTTTCGATACCGTTACAAACTCCGGTAGCCTCAAGCATTTCGAGATCAAAATTTGTTCGTTGTTCAAGCCTTTGGGCTTCAAGGAGCTTACCATCTCCAACAAGCTGATCAAGCCTGATCCGGAGCTCTTTTTTTATTCCCGATATAGCCTGTGACATTGCTGGTTTAGGCGTAACGTAATGTGAGTTGGCGTAGACGCGGATGTGTTCCATAGTGTCCGTCTTTTCACCAGTAAGTGGATCGAATTCAGTAATACTTTCAAGCTCTTCACCGAAAAATGATAATCGCCACGCACGATCATCAAGGTGAGCTGGAAAGATCTCTAGACTATCACCTCTCACGCGAAAACACCCCCGAAAAAAGGCTGAGTCATTTCGTTTGTATTGCTGAGCAACTAAATCAGCTATTACTTGGCGTTGTTCGTAATTGTTGCCGACTTTAATATCTTGCGTCATCGCGCCATAGGTTTCTACAGAACCGATTCCGTATATACATGATACTGATGCCACAATTATGACATCATCACGTTCTAATAGTGCACGGGTTGCTGAATGCCGCATGCGGTCTATCTGTTCATTTATCTGACTTTCTTTCTCGATATAAGTATCCGAACGTGCTACGTAAGCTTCCGGTTGGTAGTAGTCATAGTAACTAACGAAGTACTCCACAGCGTTGTTTGGGAAGAACCCTTTGAATTCTCCATAAAGTTGGGCTGCCAACGTCTTGTTAGGCGCCAGAATAATCGCTGGACGTTGTGTATGTTCAATGACCTTTGCCATGGTATAGGTTTTTCCAGTGCCCGTGGCCCCAAGTAAAACTTGATCCTGTTCACCGTTGTTGACGCCTAAACTTAATTCTTTGATAGCGACAGGCTGATCACCCGCAGGCGTGAACTCACTTTCCATCTGAAAAGCGATACCACCCTCCAGCTTGGGACGGTTCTGGGCTTCTGGTGCTGAATTGGCCAGTATTGCTTTAGATGAATCTGAATGGGCATAGGGCATTGGCAGGCTCCTGCTATGTACGCTCTTATCTGTCTTTTATTCAGATTTAGGCAAGGGTGGTAGCAGCGTATTGTTTGAATAAAGTAAGTTTGTGCAAAATGCTATTTTGTCAACACAGCGATAGATTTGATACCTCAATGTTTTTTGATCTCTATAAAATAAATAAAGATGCTTTTTTATATGAAGGTTGTGAAATATAAATGAGTTGTGGTAGATAGAATTCGTTTTCTTAGCAGACAGATAAGAAACCTAGTTTGGTTATTTTCTATAAAAATGCCAAGCTCGTCTATCATTTAAAGATTTTACTGGCTGTGACTACGAAATACGGTCATATAACACAGAACGGTTACTGTCTGCACCGAGTCATATCGAAGTGTCCAAGCAGGGGCCAACTTGAATTTTGAATCTCTATGGAGCAACTCATGCGCGCCCGTATTTTTCAGCCAGCAAAAACTGCGATGTCTTCTGGAACTGCTAAAACTAAACGTTGGATGCTGGAGTTTGTACCTGCAAGTGCTCGTTCAGTTGACCCGTTGATGGGATGGACGTCTTCTTCGGATACTCAGAGCCAGGTACACCTTGCCTTTGCGACCCGTCAAGAAGCAGAAGATTACGCGCGAGAACAGGGTATTGAGGCAGTTGTTCAAGAACCTAAGAAACGAAAAGCTAATATTCGTTTGGGCGGATATGGTGAAAATTTTTCTACTAACCGGCGTGGATCGTGGACTCACTAGTATGATTGAAAATGAATTTTTAACAATAGTTCAGAGTTTCCTTTTATAAATAAAGAAAAGCTGGAGCTTTGGTAAAATCTATCAGGTAATCAATACTATTCTGAAGGATTTTGGACTTGCTAAAGACCATCCAAGAAAATCTGATGAAGTTTTCTCAACAAGCAACTTAATCAGCTGCACTATAAGAATTAGCTTGGTAACAAAGTTCTTAGTTGTGAAGACAAAAAGTATAAGCTGTGTGTTTTGTCCCTAATTTGTAGAGGGGGTCATTAATTAAAAACGTTTCTCAAGTCCGGTTCCATTTGTTTATATCGCGATTACTTTTTGTCCTAGCTCCCTATTCTATTTATTTGGCTTCTCTATATTCGCATCTTAACCCAACATTAATTTGTTTTTTATATGAAAAAATGGGGAGACGGCTCAAAATTTACGCCTGAAATCTACTGAGGATTTATTTTGGCCGCAGGTTATGGAACTATAAGGTTTCTATTTTAGATAATTTCATTGATGCAAAGTAGCCTTACCACTGCTCCTGTAATTCAATTGATTTTTAAAACTGTGTTCCTTTCGATCAGTTATAAGATGGCGAGACATGTTAATCAATTTTTGAGACTTTTACCAAGAGCATGAAAAATCTCAAATGTGTCTGTGACTAAGATTTTATATCATATTGATAAACGCTGCTTTTGCAGATGGTTGTTTTACAATCATTAGATTATTTGATGTACTGCACACATTCCGAAAATGTAGGTGTTTATTTCTTATATTTAATTTGAATAGTGTTCTATCTTTGAGCAAATCTTGCAAGAATCTATCCCATGAATGAACTCTTTGAAAAATGTTTAAATTTACTTTTGATTTCGGATGCACAGATCGTTACAAACAATTAAGATAGTGACTTACTGTCGTTATCGAGCGGCTCCGTAGCTCAACTGGATAGAGCAAGGACCTTCTAAGTCCGAGGTTGAGGGTTCGAGTCCTTCCGGGGCCGCCAATAGTTTTGATTAAAATTATTTAAATCAATGAGTTGGCGTGCGTAGTTTGTATTATCTACTCATAGATATACTCATCGAGCCTTCAAGAACGCTTGTGTGACCTAGCTGATAAAGCTTAAGTGTGTTATCAGGCATCCGTCGTTGTCCAGATGCCATGCGCAGTTGTTTTTCCATGTTTTTAGGTGCGCTTACCCCACAAGCTGATGGCCATGAGCGAACCACTTTACCGTCTCTGCGTAGTCTTGTGGAACGCCTTGGCCAATTGGTACATCCCCCCAAGCATGGTTTGTGCATCAGCACCACCTTGCTCAGCCAAAGGTCTCCACTCTTGCAGGGCTGTCGCATAATCACCAGACTGAGCAGCTTCCAAGCCATTCTAAAACAAAGAGAAAGGATCAAACAAAAGACCTTTGAAGCACGGCGCTTGCAACATAGCAAAATCGCCGCATAATAATATCAACAAGATGGGTCAGACCATCTCTTGATTTGAGACGCCCTTGGACCCAAATACTCTGACAACGGACACTTCAGGCGATGAGTGGTCTCGTGCTGAACACCTGACTATCCTAACATTATGCCCATCATGCGGCTCAGAAAAACTTTTGTCCTCGAGTAAATTTCTGTCCGTTGCTAGGGCTATGTCATCAGATTTGACTTACTCACACTGAACAGTCTTAAAACAGCTCTCAAAGCATTCTGGAAGCTGAACAACAACTCCATCATCCAAGCCCAAATGTCTAAAGATGTGGGCAAGGATTGCGTATTCAGAAAATATTAAATGCCTCACCATCGAGGACGTTCTTATCTCGCCGTTGAATAATCCACTGAATGTGATCTCGAAAATCAATAAGGCGGTATCGGTTAGCTGGTTTACAAATACTTGCATTTTTAATTTTGCAACTACTTAAAACCCCACTAAAGTATCATTTGAATATTAAAAATATATGGAGGAATGAATGAAACTGTTACAATATTTTCCAATAACTTTTATTGTATGTTTACTGTGCACAAATGCGTCAGCCAACTCCGACTTTTTCGGCTCTTGGGCCAACCTTAGCTCTGGAGATCAAATAAATATTTTAGATGGATTTAAAGCAGGTGCGGGCCCAGTATTATTCATAGAAGAAAATGGGAACGTATCCACCGACAAATGGGAGGAAATAAATGGAGAGTTTAAACTGACTTTGAACTATGATCAGTACAAGGTCGAATTAAACACAGACAAAAACCTCGTGCTAACTCCAGGATATGGAAATCCAATCGTATTTAGGCCGACTCTTGAAGAAGGCGACCAACTTTCTGTAAATATTAAAGAAGACGAAGTGGAGTTTTTAGAGGCTCTGAAATCTTTTGAATGGTTAACTTCCTTAGAGGGCCAAACAGCGCTTTTCAAAACCACATTTGGGACTGATAGTGGTGTTATTGAGCTTACAAAAAGTGGCAAGCTCAATGACTTAATATCATTTGGTGTTTCCTCGGGAGTACTCAAACTGGGTGATGACGTTATCGTAGAAGCCAAAATAACAAACAAATATTTCGTTGGAGTGAATGAACGAGACAAATTCGTGGTATTCAAGTCATTGCAAACGGCACCAGCGTTGATTTCGACTAATCTAGAAAAGCAACGTGAAGAGTTTTTTGATAAACTGTTAACGGGAGAGTGGCAAACCAAAGGATATGGAGTTGACTATATTCATAAATTTAGGCCGATATATGGAGAGTTGGCAGGAGAGGTTTTCACTACTCGAGATGATCGATTGTATGAAGACAACAAGTGGGAATATTCTCCATCTACCGGAGCAATAAAAATTGGTTATACTGAATATGTTGGAGCTCTAATCGTAAACGAGACTTTGGCTTTAATTGAAAAGGACGGAGACCAAAAATTTTACAACCGAGCGTTTTCAAGTTCAGATAAACGGTACACACTTGGTGATGTTAAATCGACCGCTCTCAATGAAAATTCATTGCAAAAAATAAATGAAATGTTGAAACCTCAATTTCAACGAGATGACTATTTGTATTCATTTGAATTTAAACAAGATGGGCGTACAGGTTTCAGTCATAAATGGAATTCCGAGCCCTTCGATATCACAGGCGAAACGTTCAGGTCAGATATGATAGGCAAGTCGGAACAGCTTTTTCAAGTTGAAGATTTTATCGTCTTCGATGAACAAGCTGTTTATAAAATGGACTCCTCAGCCTCACGGCTTCGTCCAAAGTCTGATGATGAGGTCGCTCAAGATGTTTCCAAACAAGAACAGATCCAAAATTCAGCTCAAACTACTTCAGTCCTTGTTCGAATCTTGACAACAGACGGCAAAATAAAAGATGTTCCTCTCCCTATTACCAGCTTTCAGGATATCGCAAATATATCGATATTAACTGAATAGATTCATACCTTAATCAGTGTTGGTTAAATGGGGACATCATAGCTTTGCGCTTATCTCTGCTACATAATCCGAGTATTTAGCCAACTCATAAACTCTTCCATAGCTATTTCCAATTGAGCTTACCGATTTCCATCCACCAATCTGGGGCCACACCCCCTATGCCCGTTATATATACTTGGGCTTTGACAGTGAGGTGAGCTGTGGGTGTGTTAACCAGTATTCCTGAGATTGCTCAATGAGCATCATCAAAAACGTCTGAGTAATGTAATAGGCTTATTTATAAGCACCTACCTGATCCTTATCATTCCTAGTATGGGAAATGTAATTCATCGGGGGGTACGACAGAAGAAACAAAGAGTGTCTTTGGCTGGGAGCTTCGGGGTACTTAAAGTTGGATCTTACAGCTCAACTTTAAGCTTTTATTATCTTCTATATTTAGAGATGATAAACGACTGAAGGCTACTTAAGGTATATCTTAAAGTAAGCTTTAAGCTTTCAATTCTAACTTTGATAAAAGATAGAGGTTCTTCTTAAGGTATATACTTAAAGTAACCTTAAGCTTCCCATTTCTTCCGATTTAGCAAAGTTAGAAGGAGCTTTAAGTTCCACCTAAAGCTTCACCCAAAGCCACCTTCTAATGTCTTTTCTGTCGTATCACCAAAGGGTGCACAGTCTACTTCAGGCGTGTCTGCCGTCAGCACTAATAGGTCCAAATAGGACAATTTCATAAGAGAGTATTTCTGGTTTATCTTACGGATTATGAGAACAAAATTTAGAAATTCAGATATTACAGTTTTACGACTTCAAAAATATCCATTTTAGAAACCAAATTTATCTCATTCGCTTTCAGTAGAAATCATAAGAAGTCAGTTTTTTGATTTTTTGACCTGTCCCCCCATTACTTCTTAGAAAAGAACATTTTTTGTTGAGTTAAGAAACTTTTTTATTGGGGCCTGAAGAAACTTAAATATCGAGTAAGGACAATTTATTGTACGGCAGTGAACTTATTTAATATAGCTGGGAAACTTTTTTATTGGAAAACGATATGGGTCGTTTATCTGATAACAGCCACTCAAGAATCAAGATTAGATTGACCTATATCTGCCCAACGGTGAAACCTAAGTGAAACCTTTTTGGTCAAGATCACGCATTAAAAAT